>Ga0131853_10006001_pt1 | contig 21928 bp, 16 predicted proteins | sample TergutLab28metaG_FD_92764 | JGI IMG/M metagenome (GOLD analysis project Ga0131853, IMG submission 92764) | Labiotermes labralis P1 segment gut microbial communities from Petit-Saut dam, French Guiana - Lab288 P1 (version 2) (version 2) | ecosystem: Host-associated > Arthropoda: Insects >... | reverse complement strand
TGAAAATGTGCGGCAAGGGTAGGGCAGTCACAAAAGTGAAAAAAAAGTGGAATGGTTAATAACAAAGCAAAAGCCCCCCCCCCCCCCCAAAAAAAATAAGTGCCACTGTGTCCACCACAAATCTCACTTGAAGACACCCAGCAACAAACCTGCCACTACGCTGTGACAAGCCAGCATCTGAACACCTAAGCTATGGCACTCCAATACACTACAGCGCAATCAGCAACACCCATCTAAGAATTGGAAATATGTAACACATCATCCTGAATTCTACTATCACATATCAGAGTACTGCACCATATAACTGTATATGCATCAGTAGTTTCCATGCACAAATAAAACACAGTACAACTAGAATCCAGGAAAAATGGACACAATTTCAGACTTTCTAAAGCCATACAGTTTCAAAAAAAAAAGAGAGAGAGAGAGACCTGTTGCACAGGTGTGAACATATCACACTGAGCTAAAATGTTTATCACTAACTTTAAACTTGTGTAGAACAATGGTTCTCACACCACAGTTTATATGGAAATGAAACAGTAATGAAAGGATAATATTAAAATGGGCCTTCAAGAAAGAGGGTGGGGTAGCATTAACTGGCTTCATTTGTCTCAGTGTTGGGACTGATGGCAGGCTCTTGTACACGCTGCAATAAACTTCATGTTGCATAGATGGAAGGAATTTTGACTACCTGAGCAAATTGTTGATCTAGAAAGATCATTCCACAGAGTCAATTTGGATATCCTGAGACCATGGTGGGGATAACAGAGTTTAAGGTTTTCACTTTCTGCCTACTGCTGCATTCCACACCAGCCTCCTCTGGTCTATGTCAAATAAAATGAAGCACTTGTCCTTAGCAAAGGTTGTCACTACAAACCGTTGTGTGAACAGACTGCTAGACACATGGATGGAAAGATGGTGACTACACTAGACGTGTGGTGGAAACCTAAGAGCTTCAGGGGTTTAATCTGTGGGATTTCTTCCATGGCCCCTATCCAGCAAAAGATTTCAGATGGTTTGGGGGTAGGAGAAGTTACAGCAACCACTGATATGGTTGGTGCCACTAAACTGACTCCCTCCACATCTCCACCTACCGTTACACTTCCACTCCAACATACTTCCCTATATTCTTATTCAGTGATCTAGCCACTCCATTCACACAGATGCTGGTAGTGAGAAACCTCCATTAGTGACAAGCATTCTGGTCTGGTTGACACAAGTCATAGGGAAATGAAGGGGCCTACAACATTTGACAGAAAGGGACAAGCCTAAGTGCTATTGTCTCCACTACCCATGAGATTTCTTGCTGTGGCCTCTGAACAGTATCATACACTTTCATAAGGAAAATAAATTGAGAAAAATGGTGCAAATCAAATATGTCACAACGATCAGGTGAAGCATGTGTGATGTAGTCCAAGACCATTACCATAAAATGTGTGACTGAAATTCTGCATTAATTGAAATATGCAGTTTTATACCAGTGCATGGGAACCAGTCAAAAGAAGCAGTAATGTGATTGCATCTCTCAGGCCTGTCCACCTCATTCCAACAACACATACATCAGAATAGAGCAATGATGCTCCACTGAAACTTTGAAATGTTATTTTAGAGCAACATGCATGTAGCTTGTAACTCAGAAAGCTATAAAGTACTTGTCAAATCCACCAGCAAATTCTGTCTGAACCTGCAGCATTCATAAACAATTCTCTCAGAACATTTATGATTTGAGGTTTACTTGACATTGATGTCTATTCAGCTTCATGATGTGGTCTTTACCATTGCTTTGGAGGAACATATTGCTTCCCTTTTCAAGGTGAAAGTGAGCCAACTTTCAAAACAGGGTGCCAATGGGAGGAAGCATGGGTCATGACAGATAGCCACCAGTCATGAACAGCAACTCTGCCAGGAGAGAAGACAGGATGAGTAACAAGAGCCCTTATCAGGGCCATAAAAGGAAGAGAAGGAATGGCCCTTATATGAATCATCAGCATTAATGACATGGTGACTAAACAGTGCCATAACCCCACACACAAAACAGTCTCAAAATCTTGCCAGTCAATCATTACCATCAACACCACACATATGATTGCTGTGGGAAGGGTGAATGGACACATAAGTCTAAAGTAAGGACTGCTATTTATTCCGGTTAACCTTCCAAAGCAGATTATTTCATAGGGTAAGATGGGACCGGTCATGTAGCATAAGAAATCGACAGTGGGCATCTGCTTCTGTGTGCATGTGGAATATGAGAAGCATCCAGCTTCCTGCTCAGTATATAGTGTTGACCGTACAATTTTGGGTAAAGTGGCCAGAGCATTAAGTTGTCCATTTAAGTGAGGTGCATAGTGATCCGAGGTGCAGGCCAAGATACTTACCGGTTGAGCTGATGTGCCTAACTGATCGAGCCTACTGACTACAGTGCCTATGAGTGCACCTGCCCCTCCACAACATTGTGCTGCCTAGAGATGCAAAGCAGAATTACTCATCACAACAACAACAACAACAACAACAACAACAACAACATCAACAACAACAACAACAACAACAACATGGTTCTCTCCCATCCCCACCTGCCCAATGCACTTCTCCAAGAAGGGTCATTCCAAATCCGAAGAACTCTCAAATTTGTGATGTATGAAAATTTCACAATTATCTGCAACATTTTAGGCTAAAAGGTGTAACATGCAAACAAACGGTTTACCAAATACTCTCTTAACCTTTACCACACTACTGAGATCCTTCATGTGTGCAGTCCAACAGGCATAGTGTCACATTTTTTAAATACAAACACCATTATCCCATGTTAAAACAGGCCTGTCAACACCCACAACAGGAGAGTATTGAAATCCACTATTAGCTCAGGAAATGGAAGTGACAGAATGGTTATGATGTTGACACCGACAGAAGAGTGTGTCTGTGACCTGTTCAACCCTTGGGTGCCTGAATTAAATGCCTCGTGTGATATGCAGAAGACCAGAATTCAAACTGCAGGATTAATTTTTTTTGCATCCATGTTCTTACAAAACAAAACACATTTCATGAAACTGAAGTTCTGAGTGTTAGTCTTAATTATGAAACTGTCACGTACCCTTGGTGTGCCAACCTCCTATTACATTCTGCACACTGAGTCTCACGCTACTCTCTCTCAAATGTGAATCAAATGTAATTCAGCTGCTTTTCTCTTGTCATTAAAGGTGCTGACTTTCACATGGGATACAACACAGTTTGGAACAAATTTTTACTTTTTTCTCTCACCTCAAAATGTGGATTTAGTTGAAGTTTCTACATGTGATACCGCTACATGCTTTGCTATCAGTCAAACAGAAACTAAAAGGAAAAACTACAATCATAATGGCAATCAAACAGTAATGACACCATCCTAGCAACTCCATGAACTTCTCTTACAGATCATATTACAGTTGGTTTCCATGGTGTGGCCCACACATGATCAAACAATCTGTGCAACAAAGGTTGTTGTAAAAGAGAACAGTCTGGTCTTAGATGCTATGCAACAGTGTGGCATGATCAAGTCGTCTGTTTGAAAAACAGCCATAATTATTTCCAATAATTCACCAAGAGTGGAAGGGAACATACATAAATAAAGTCTGTTGGTCTAGCAGCACAGACATTTCCACTTCCCTAAGGAGGTTGTCAAATCTGAAATCTAACCTTTCCTTCAACCACCCCTTCATCCATGTTATCTGGTTCTGCTTGCGATTGTCTGGTTGTATTGTTCTCCAAATATAAGAAATAATGACTGGTAAACATGCTGCTTCAGACATACTTCCATGACCACAAGCTAACTACAACAGCTGTTTGCACAACCCGTTGCAACATGTGTGGAGAGAACAGCACCAGGCCTAAGTTTTCTGCTCCCCCCTCTCCCCCAATCAAGACTTTTATTCACACTTGCCTGCACTATGCATCAATTCTTTGTGCACAAAATTTAGGAACATGAAATGCAAAAAATTTGCAACAATGACTTTGCAAAGAACCCTGAAAGCTGAAATTCCACCCCAGGCACGTGTTTGCTTGGCTGACATCTTCAGCTGGCCCTGTGTGTCTACTCAATACACTGCTGTATAACAGCCTCCTGTGCAATATTTGCTTGTGCTTGGGCCCTAATATGTATTCTGAATGAAGGCATCACGATGTGCTTGAAAATCAATTAGTATTACACAAACGTACGTCAGCACAATGTTTATTCTAGAGTAAGGCTACATGTTTCGACTAGATGTTAGTCATCTTCAGGCCCCTACAATTTAGTTACCAGATGCTTTGTCCACTTCTGGATCCCATAGTGTTTACATGTGGACTACTTATTAGCTAAAGCTTTCTAGAAAAGTTATAACTACAGAGCATGTTCTTTGCAGGCTGTGTTTAAGCATGAAACCACTAAAGCATAAAATTCCTTCCTTTTTAGTGCGCTGATGTTCACCGGATATTCAACTGTGGGATGCCGTTGTTGTATTACAGTTGGTGTTGGGATGTTTCTGCTTTCCTTATTTATTATGGATAGTTGTGTTAGTTTTCTGGTATCGCCTCCTGGAGTGTTTGGGCGGTAATGTCGGGTGGAGTTTTCCTGGAGGGTTTGTCGATATGCTATAACAGAACAGGTGTGTTTCTAGTAGCTGGGATTTATCTTATTAAATACGACCGTGGGTTTGTAATTCTATTAGTTAATTTGTTAGTATGACTTACTGTATTTCGTTGTTTCTATGTTTAGTGGTTCCATGCTTAAACACAGCCTGCAAAGAACACACTCTGTAGTTATAACTTTTCTAGAAAGCTTTAGCTAATAAGTAATCCACATGTAAACACTATGGGATCCCAAAGTGGACAAAGCATCTGGTAACGAAACTGTGGGGGCCTGAACATGAAAACATGTAGCCTTATTCTAGAATAAACAGATTGTGCTGACGTACGTTTGTGTAATACTAATATGTCGCAGTTGGAAATATGCATTTCTACCTCACTTTCACGTGAAGATCTCATCTACGAGTCTAGAAAAACACAACAAACACAAAAGTACACTGTGAATGTTGTTTCAATCGATTTGGTGGGGGATCCAGGAACATAGCGTGGAAATGATTATTATTTTGTACTTCATTCTCCAAGGATTCCTTCCACAGCATCCCATAATTACCTCTCCAAAATAACCCCAAAAAAATCTCCTATAGCTATGAATCTCTATTTTTGTTTCCCTAACTTTTTTCTTTTGGTAAACCACTGAACATTCATGACAGGGTGAGGGGAGTGAAGAATTCCATAGGCTACCCCATTAGGGGCCTCGACAGGCCCTTAGGGATCCAGGAGGTTGTGGCTCCCAGAATTTCTAGACAACTGGCACATTCTTGTGCCAGCCCCACCTGTCTAGAAACTTTCTCCCTGTACACACACTGGCCACCTTTACCCCCTAGGAGATCTACATGGCTCCAGGATGTCAGCCATTCACACTGGCTGTCTTTATTCTTCAGAAGATAACCATGGTACTTGTTTCTGTTAAGAGGCTGAGTTAACCACAGGACCAAAAATTCCATAAGCACGTGTTCATATAATGCCAATATTGGACTGCACTGTACGTCAAAACAATCACATGTCACAAGTTACTAGGCATCCCAGTTGACAATCTGCACTGCAGTGATGTCACAAAACCTTATTCAAGGACAAAGAGGGTTTCGAAGGGTCACGAGGGCAAATACTTAACAAAGAACTTCCCTTCCCACTCTGCTGGGCAGAACCACTGTTGTTCAGGTAACTTGTGTGAAGGTACATACACAAGGCTGGACAAGAATGCCCATAATTGGCCAGTATGAATGGTCACCGCTGGCACTTTGGGTATCACACCGCACATTATCAATCAGTAATGGTTGGCCCTAAAATGTTAAAATATTGCCAAACATCTGCCCAGGAAACCTGAATCTCAGTATGGTTTCATAAGAACAATAAAACTACACTCCAGTTTTCCTCAATGTGCCACTGTCTAGGATCACAGTAAGCTGCCTAATGCTTGTATCTTAAACCCCAAGGATGCAGTATTTTCCTCTAAAAATGCTGATAATTCTCCATCACAGTACAAAGTGTCATGGCACCTGTTCACTGCCATGAAAACCTGAAATCTCATATGATAAATATATTTGTAGGTGAAGCCACATGGACAGGATGTTCATGAGATTTCAGGTTCTCAGTGTGATGGTGATGAAGACTCAGAACTTATGGTATATGATGCCATACTGACTGGTAAATTTGGTGATGTTTTAGTCAAACTGCTTCCACCATCTTCAGAGCAGTCCAATCCAAGATGCTGGTAACTGTTTACCAATCAAAACAGTGTCATATCCTGTATATTTAAATCTGCAGATACTTTCATTAGCAGATTATCAAATTATCCTGAATACAACAAAAGTGCAAAGTCTTCCCTTGATCCAATGTATTGTGCAGACGTTCCAGTGTCTCATCTCTTAACCAATGAGAAGTAACCACTACTGTTCCATTCCACAGTCTTACACTACAAGGACAGCCACATCAGAACCATCAAAAATAAATATCATTATCCCTTTAGGCCTGTAGTCTTTTGGCATATGATGTGGTATCAAGAAGGGACCATATCATCTCTCTAATCAAGATTCACTATGCTCCTCTGAAACACTGGTAACCATTTAACAGACTATCATGTCACATACTCATAAGACGACAGACTTAAAGTCACGAACTTTGGCACTTAGCAATGTAACAGGTAAAACAAGACAGATGACACTGTGACTGAGGACTAACACATATAAAACTACTTTAACTAAGGGTGGGAAGAACCATGTCAATCATGCACAATTCTAAGTATGCAACACTGCTCAGTGGTTGTATTAATATGAAGTGCTTGCTGCATGGCTAACTGTTTCGACTTGCAGGCATGTCATCATGGTCCCCAGTGACCCATCACACTGACACTCTCATGTCCATCCCCTTGGAAGTATACAGCTAGAATCCCACTACCACAACCTACAAATTTACTTACACAATGGCAGATATTTTCCCAAAACAAAGTGTATGGGGATGTAAGTTTTTCAGTGGTGTTGCTGAAAATGCAGGTCTTCTGGGATGTTATGCCATGCATGGACCTTCAGGGATGAGAGTGGAAGTCATCCCTGAAGATGAAGACAGTATATTCCTTCAAAAGATTAATAACAAGTCACCAGACTACATGGCATCACAACACAGAACACAACCTGCATAACCAATACAGCAAACGTCTCAAATGTCAATTGTAAACTTGTCTGTTTGAAAAACAAAATAGCTTAAATCTCACCTGAAGGGGTATCCAGTATCATTCCAATTCAGAAACTAGCTATTTTATTATGCCAGAGTCACTATACACAACAGATATTCCTCCTGTACAGCCCCAGCAATAGGACAAATCACACTGCAAGTCGAAGCAGTGTTCACCCTTTCCACACTTGCCTCCACACATGCAAACCATCAGCCACAAACCAACCCACATGACTTAACAGACTACAACTCATACCTTCCTCTCTGTCATCCAGATGCCTCTGTTCAGGCAGATCTTCTGTGGGAGGCACAGGGGTTGACTTTCCAGAGTTCAACTCTGGAGATGAGATGGCACTGATGGCCAGCGGCTGGCTTGCATTAGTCACCACTGCTGATACAGATGACACCCCTCCATCTGTCTCGCTGAGTGCCATGCCATTCTCCAACAGCTGCTTCTTGTGTAGGCGAGTGGGGCCCTGGATGACGGGTGATGCACGCTTCAAACTGCCACTGTGATAGTGGTGACTTGTTCTCCCATACACATCTTCAACACTGTCTGCAGCCTTCATCACTTCATTTGCTTCTGTCTTGACAACATCCATGGTAGGCAATGAAGTCTGGGGTGCTGATGTAGCTGTAGCAATATGACTTAGCTCCCCACTTTTTCCCTCATTCTCATCTAAATTTGTTAAATCTGTTCTCTGGTGACGCTGCCTATCATCATACATCATGCAGTCTGAACGCCGGTCTATCTGCTCATCAGCCTCCTCCTTCACAACCATTGTATCATGTCCAGGCTTTGAGCTGCTTTCCTGCCCCCCGACTATCCTGGCATGCAGTGTTGCAGCAAGACCCTCCACTGGGCCAAAAGAATTTGAACTGCTTCCTGTGTAATGGGGTTTGTTGGCACATACTTCTGTAGTCCCAGTAGCAGGGGGTTTGTGATCAGATGTTTGGTTCACAATGATAAGAGGCTTTGTATCTGAGAAGTATGACTCATGATAAGGTTTAATATCTGCTCGTGGGAGCTGCACTGGGGTATAGCCTGCCTCACTACATGAACTTGCATACTGACATGACGCTGATAGGGTTGTTGATGTCACATGCTGTGAAGCTGTTGTCTTTGGGACGTAAGCAGCAGAGGATGGGGGGTAGACCACTGTGGTACGGGGTGAATAAGCAGGAGGGGCCACAGGGCTGGAAAAATTGGAAGCACTGTGGTGGGTGTACGCCACATGGGCCAAAGTAGCAAGGCCATGGTGTGATGGAGGTGGAGATTTTGGCCGGTGCTGAGGGTATGCTAGGCCTTCAAGCATGTGAGTGGGTGGGTGCAGGACTCCTGTGGGTGTGGGAGGGTTTCCAGTGGTGCCCATTCCCCCCTCTGTGCTGCTAGGCCTGGATATGGGGGAGTAAACTGGAGTGTGGTGCAAGGGGGAAGGGCTGTTATCACCCACATGATCCTCAGTTTCTTTGCGCACCAGCGAGTCCTCTACAATGCGAGAGATACGCACATTAACCCTCTCTGGGCGAGGTGGAATATTGTGATTCACTACACTGGCAGGTGTTGTAGTTGACATCATTGTACTCATGTCCACTGCAGCATTGATAATGCTCTGGTTTGATATTTCCAGTGTGCGCTCAATCTCCCCACTCACAAGATCTCCAATTGTTCGGGTGGCGACAAAACCTTTCTCACTGTTTCCAAGAGCCTGCAACTGCTGGGCAGATGCTGCTGCCAACTTCTCCTGTGATAGATGCCTTCGCAATGCAAGCTTGGCTGGGGACACCTGTGTATAGTCTGGTTGAGAAGACAAGCTCCTACTGCCCTGGATGGATAAGTCTCTTCCCCTAAACCTGTCCTCTTTCTTACACTCACGACTTGCCTTTCCAACCTCAATCCCAGAGGATGTACTGTAGTTGCTGGGGCCTGTGCCTCCATAGTAGTTACTGCCATAGCTACCTGTCGATGTGTTCACTACAGAAGCATTTGAGTAGCCATTTGTGCTCAATAGTGCTTGCTGTTGCTGACGATTCTGCTGATCCTCATTCAGCACACTAGTGATAATACTTTTCAAACGGTCCTCAAAGTTTGCGACTCGTGGTGGTTCTTGTGCACGGTTATTGGTAAAGCTCACTAACTGCTTGCTACAACTACTGGACCGCCCATGCTTAGCCTTCGAGTCTGATCCTGAGGCAGAACCAGTCCGGGGGGTCACACGAGGTACAGGAAGTGTGTCTGTTGGCTTTCCAGCAGAACCAGTTTGTGACTGGTAAGGGTGACTACTTGACCCATGCCTGCTGTATCGGCCATTGTTAACATGTGCAATGTCATGTCCAGCATTGCCAAGATCACCAGCACCTGTGTGACTCCCATTAAACTTGGTAGTCTCCCTGATCTTTCCGGCCTCTATCTGACGTCCAGTCTCTAGGATCTTCTGTGCCAGGATCTCTGGGTTGTTTTCTTCAATCTTACCGATGTCTGGAACATCAGGCCAGTCCTGAGACCGAGTGCGGGCTTCTCGTGACTTCCGCTGAGGTTTCACATTAGCAGCAGCATGATGGTGACTGGTGGCAAGGGGAGGTTGAAGAGGTGGGTGGGCATGAGGGACTTTCTCAGTAGATACAACTGGTGCTACGATGTTGCCATTGGTATACGCACTATTCATCTTAAGGTTTGAGTTGTTAAGAGGCTGTGATTTGCGTTCTTCATTCACTTTTTCCAGGGCAGTGAGTTCTGTTTCAAGACGGGACACCTTTGAGTGCAACTTCTTCCTGTGGGACAGTGTGGCAGATATTTCCTTGAGGATATATTCCTGGGTCAGGCCTGACACATCCAAATGCTGGTTATTTGATGTCCCATTTATCAACCCTGACTTTCGGTACTTGTCCAAGATCTCCTGTTGACGCAGGCTCACATACTTGGCTTGTTCATGCTCTATCGATGTCACCTGGAACATGATACCATCACGGTAATATCTGTTACTTGTTTCTGATCCATATGATAATTTGACTGTCCTCTGTGCAATCCAGCAAATGCAATACAAGAACCATTACAATAAGTGGCATCATGCGGTCCCTATCTTACCAATGCCACATCTGAACTGTGGCCAGTAAGCTACAAGATTAATTAACTAGGTGTTCCACATTCCTCAAATGTGACAACATGCTGCAGCTTTTGGGTCTTTAGAGATAAAAGATTAAGCTACACACTGCTACACTGAAACCAAATAAGGAAGTACCACGGAAATACACCATCCATATAGCTGTTGTTTACTTCTCTGTGTTACTCTCTGGCCATCTAGAAATTCTGTTCACATGAGTGCTGGTAGTTATAACTACATGAAAACCAGTACTACTGGTAAGTGCCCAAGAAGAAAAGAAAGCAGGAAACGAGAGATAAGCCTTGACAACACTCATTCAGTTAATTTAGTTTTAGACCAATGAGAATTACAATGTGGCACACTCACTAATCTACATAGATGGAGATGAAGACAAAAAACTTTGAATCTGCACTGTTGCAGTGACTGCCCAAGACACTTAACTGCATTCAGTTAGCACAAAACTTTGGATCCAATGCACTAACCCTTTAAACCTGAATGACTTCTAAACACATAGTGCAGTGGGTCATTTAAATTGCTGAATGACTTATAAAGATGTCTCAAACAGTGTGTCGAAGTTTGGAAGAATTTTGTTCACTCCTCTCTGATAAACTGCAGTGGCTTGCTATGCTGTTGGACCCTTGAAGGTCAGGCTTTCTTTGTGGACCCAGTATGTACCCCTTCCACCTGCTAAATCCCTCCACAAACCCTGATTTATATAAGTCGACACAGTAACAGCACATTTTGTCCCAGCTCACTAATAAGGTTCAGACACTGCTAGCTTTGTTTATAGCTTGCACAGGAGTTCACTGTGGGTTGAAATATCACCATTGGCCTATGAAGGGAACACTCTTTGTTTGACCAGAAAGGTTGTCAGTGGCGTACTGTACCCATATAATTCAGACAAAACTAATGTTCAAAAATCAGAGATATCCACAAAAATCAATGTTTACAGCAAAAGGAGGGCCCACAGACGTGCTTCTCATAGTGCTGGGGTAATGTGTAGAGGTTTTGGGGTAGTAACATGCAACACACAGCCATCAATCTACTAAAAACACCTTGAGCACCATTGAATAGCTGGAATTTTATACAGTAGTTACACTGTAGCTTTAGATCTGTTTTGCTGTCACTATAGAAGACATTCATATCTCAGTGGCATCAGGTTTCTGAAACTGTGCCAGTCATACAAAGGAAAATAAATAAGGCAGACCACTGTAGTTGTTAGCAATACTCAACAACTGGATACTGTTACCATCATGTGGGGTTCACTATACCCACTGAGATTTCAGGCTCCTGGGGTGAGGAATTTTATTCAGGAAGCTGGAAAGAGCCAAGATCATCCCAACCCCAGATTGGTTGGAAGACCAAGTGTGGCCACAAAAAAAGTTTTGTGACTCGAGAGTAGCCACAACAAGCAATTGCCAGCGAAATCATCAACCCGACTACACTGCCATCCATGTTACTCTCACAGCCAAAGAAAGCGCACAGTCTATAAGTGTGCCAGATGTGATGTGGGCCTGTGCATGGTGCCTTGTTTCAAGGAATAACACACAAAAGTAAATTTGTAAATCACCCTCGTTGTGAATAATATGTGTCATGATAAAACAGTGATCCAAGTTGCCACAGACCTTCTGCAGCAACCATAATTATGTGAGTAATGAATTATTTACACCACATTTTATATAATGCAGGCCTAAATTTATTATGGAAATAGGTGAACTTTTTTCCCCAGATTAACCAATTAATACACAGAGTGCAAAATTTTATTTCATTCAATTTGAAGGGAAAGTTGATGAGATACTTTTTTTTTTCCTAAGAGTAAGCATTAAAATTTAAAATCCCCAGTAAAAAAATCTCGGCATGCTGCGTTGCACAGAGGGATTTAAATCCGGCATTAAACGGTTAAACATTTTATCACATCATCTGACATAAATTCAATTAACCATCAGAAAAAACAGAACTCAGATGTACCTGTGCCTGAAGCTTTGATGCCTTTGCCTGAAGTTCCTTGTGACGCAAAACAATTTCTTTTGCCTTAGCCAATAAGTCACCAGGGGAACTAGCATTGATACCAAGTTCAGACATGCGTGCCTTCAGGAGGGCCACACTATCATCAATAAGCACTTTTATCTGTTTCTCCAGCTGAGCTGCACGACTCTTCAGCTTCTGGTTGCGCTCCTGCAACAAGTCACCAGTTGTTACTAAAATGCTGTATCTAAAAATACGCTAATCACAGTTATTAAAATGTTATATCTAAATCTATGCCTATCACAAACTGTGTGATGTGAAACAACAAAGTTCCAAAGCTCAGTCTGGAAGAACAAACATATACAACATAAGAAGAAAATTATTTTATTTACTGCCAAAGTATTCTTCTTTGATTGCAACACACTTTTGCACCTTTCTAAAACTTGCACAAAATGGTCATGAAAGGTGTAAAAAGGAACCACATTTAATTTGGTTGTTACATTCTTTTTTGTATCCTAACCATTTGAAATCTTCCTCTGTGAAGGTGGTTTTCACTTCAGGGAAGAGAAAAGTTGATTGCTGCAATCCAGGTAAATAAGCAGACAGTTAATCTGGAACACACCACAATTTGCCAGGAAGCACGTCATTACCATGGCAGAATGAGTAGGAGCATTGTCATGCAAAAGCAGCCCAGTTGCCCTCTTGAAATTGTGGCCTCACTCTTGCTATCCAAACCAGTAACCTTTTTCAGCACCTGTATGTTAAGTCACTGTTAACTGGTTGTCCTTTGGGCAAAAATTCTTTGTGGATCACACCCTTTGCCACAAAGAGAGAGACAGAGAAGTTATCAATATCATTTTAATCTTGAACTTTTGCAGCTGTTACAGATTTTGAGCAGCTGACCACTGCCCACTCCATGATTCATCTCCAAAGTTCTTATATCCCTCTCTGAATCTTCAAACCATTCAAAGGCACAATACAAGGGACAGCTTCATTTCCATACATAGTTGCCTTTATCCCTGAATTTGAAACAAAACCTAATGTTTGCTTCCTGCTCCATGAAAACAAATATAATTACATCTTACAAAAAAAATGTTGGGCTGCTAAAAGTGAACAGATTGAGCCATAACTTTTTCACTAATACCTGGTAGTCATAACATGAACAGACAGTGGTTACAAGTGCTTTACATACCATATCACACTCGTATGGTATTATTAGTTCCAGTAATTTACTGACCTCATACAGAACACACCAACCAGACTCACTGTATGTGTGACAATGTCACAACTGAACCAACTAATGAGTCACAATATGTCAAAAAAATGAACAGCAACAATATTCTTATATGATACAAAAACTTCAGTACATTGCTGCCATTTAGAATATACAAATAAAAACAAGTGTACAACACCAGAAGTATCCATACTCTGCCTGAGATATAGTTGTATTCCAGTTATCACAATATACAGTAGCAAACTCTTTAAAAGACTCACAAGGGGAGTGCATGAGGAACCCATCACTAATTTGTTTCAAACTTTGTGGGGATACAAATTCCCAAACTGAAGAACAATTAACAATTTCTTTTTATCCCATTTTAAGACATCACTAAGAATGCTGTGAAAGAGTTTTTTTAACTGCTGCTAATTGCCGCCAGCAGTCCATCTACTAATGTATGCCCCTGTGGTGAAGGGGTTATGCCAAAAGACTAGTAATCCAAAGGCTGCAAGTGAGCACTAACCTAAATAATTTTCTTTTACTTCATCTGTTGTTCTTTTTATATGGCTATATTTTTTATTTTACATCTTGCTATAATACTTAATTTTCCTTCACATTATGTCAATGACAACAGTATACCTTTTAATAAAGCCTGATTGTGAGACCAGTCTGGACTATTTTTCTGTGTAGCCATTGACAGAAATACAGACTTGTTTGTTGCATGGTCTTATCAACTTGCCTAGGAATGATGATGCAGCAGTTGCTCTAAAGTTTGTTGGATTCATGCCACAAAATAAACGTTAATTGCCCAGTAAAGTTCCATACCACACCAGTCAACAAAGGCTACCTCCCGTGAGGAACATCAACAATTGTGGACAGTGACAGGCCATTGCAAAAATAAATCAAGATACTGGAAAAGGTCTTTATGACTGGCTGTTTAAAGACCACCAGTACGTATATGTTCAAAGGCATTTAACACTAAAAAACTGTACATTCTACCCACACAGTAAGTTTTTGTTTTTCAGCATTCTTATCAAACCAGTGACTATTTGCCTCGTCATTAACTGATTGGTCCTTGCAATGAAGATAGTGAGCATTTACTGTAAAGGAGGAACTGAATCTTTAAATATATTCAGGCCATAACACATGCAGCTTGACAGGAAGCCATGCCATCAAACACTGGTGTTACATTTCAGTCAATGAATATACCTTACAGTCAATGATAAGTGAATAATAACAGACCACACATCTCAAAAATTTATGTAAAACTTGTAATGCTATATAGCAAGTTACCGGTGAAACAATATAAAGAAAATAACAGTACAGCAAAACCTTTAGGGACTGTTTCTTGACAGACTGCAAAAATTATATGACAAATGTGGGAAAATCATGGTCAGAAACACTAAAAAAATAACAATACAAGGAATATTATAAATTTTTCAATTAATCCTACAAAAAAATAAACAAATATTTACACTAATATCTGTGTGCTAATCACTTTTCCCTTAAGAAATCTGTAACTAACAATTATTTACTTGAAGCCTACATATCAGACGGAACAGTACCAATTCCAAATTCCAAATGTTCTGCTTATCACTAATACTGTGCAAGTAAAAGAACGATTTCACAGTACTGTGAGTAGCATGTGTTTTAGTAATACTTGGGCACTCCTTCAAGGTAACATTTATCTCCCCCTTCAACTTCCCCACTGCAACAACTTGTCAATGCTGGAACAGCCACATGTTGGAAGGCCATTTCCACACATACATAAGAACTGAACCTGACATCCTCAGGGACTATCCGAAACCAGTCCTCATAGAAGGCATCATCGTCGTCATCACTGTTATTGATAATATCAGTGCAAGTCAGTTTTACTGTTATGTTCAAGCCCACATCCACAGAGACAAAAATAAATCACAATTGTCAGCTGCATTACTTGTTGAAAAGCTGCTACAGTAAAATGTACTGATTTCTGAACACTAAGAGTGCAGCTGTGATTTATGCACTCCTGTTTTGTGCAATTTTGAAATAATGTGCCCTTGTGAGTAATAATAATAAAAAATAAATCTTATTATATATGTCAAAGTTGAAGTAACCTGCTAAATGTTCACACGGTAACAAACCATTTACAAAATTTCTGAGATACTAGTCTTAATTTGAACAAATCTTTATTTATGTGCACACTCCAGGCATGCAACTCACATATAAATGAAGACTGCACTGTATTTTCAGTTTGATATCTGTCCCTGAGGCTATCACGCACACAGCTTCCAGTACTAGATGCTTGTACAGCACCCCAATTTAATTTGGGAATACAATAGTAATCACTTATGAATATAGGGTAACAAAATTTGGTCATAATGCTTCACTTCAGGAATTGTATTCTCAGGAAGTTTACCGAAATGTACATACCCCTTTAATATCAAGAAATAAAGTTTTAAAATTGTAATTAAAGGAAGTATGGGAAAGCAAATTCGAATTGAAATCAAGATGTACTGAAATACAACACACCACTTTAACAAACATAGACATTTTAAATATTGCAAGAATACAGATTAAATTTTATTACACATTTGGGTGTACAGTGGTATGTATACAGGAGAATACAGGATAATTACTTTTCTTATACACCAGTATATAGGCCTATATTAGACATACAAATATGCTGCAAGCATGTCACTTTACCAACTGACCTGCAAGTAACTGTGCTTACAGAAGTAAACTGTTCTACACATGCAGTTTATGCACCTTGCTGAATAAAAGTATACTGCAGTCACTAACCTTTATCCTTTACCAGTCCAGATTCATGAGGTTGTTTTCTTAAATTAAACACTGATTGTTTGGTTTACTTAAACCATGTCCACGAAACACAGCCCTGCATGAGAAACCAACAGTCATTCACCTACCAAACTAACTCTGTCTTTTATGGAACCTACGCTTCCTTACCACATTTACAACAGCCTGCCACTGCATTCTATACCAACCCAGATGAATTCATCCATGCTCTCATGCCACATTTCTTTAAGACCCATTCCAATATTATTCTGAAATCAACACACACGCCTTGCAACAGTCTCTTCCCTTCAGGCTCTCCGACCAAAATTTTGTGCACATTTCCTGCATACTACATGCCCCACACATCTCATCCTCATTTGCATCTCACCTTGTCACGTTCAATCTGCAGGTTTACGTCATCTCGATAATGAGGACTCTTCATGATTTCCACCATCTGTAAGAACTGTGCGCGATACAAGTCCAGTAAGATCTGCAAAGCATATGGTGTGTCAGCAGGAGCTGGTGGGATGTCCAATTCTGTATGCACTGAGTTGCTGTTTAGGGTCAGGCTTGTCAGCTGCTGATCAACACAGCCAGGTGCAGGAGGGGGCTTCTTCCCTATGGCTGCAAAAACAGCAACACAAGTGTTATTGGAAAATAAGATGTTTACTGAAAAATTCAACACATCATAAAACAGTAAGTCTGTTGAAGATGAAGTTCCCTTTATTTGGATATTATTCCATATGACTTCTGCATTAAATTATTCACTTTCATGATCAAACCAAATCTAATTCTTACCTTCTTCAGCAACTGACACATCCATGACCAACCCAAGACTTTTTTTAGCTAGCACAACTGCTAGACGTTGTGCCTACTCTTGCTTTGTTCCAAAAATACCGATTCTACCTTACCACATTTTGCTATTTTCACATTTTTCCAGCCCAGATGTTCATTTACAAGACTTGGTACTGTGTATCACATTTCGAGAAGATTCAGAAATGCACAGTGTTTAAGTGAATTTTTTTTTGGTGAGGCGAATTTTTATGTTGTGTTTATAATATATGGTTTTGTTTGAACTGACAGCAGCTAATGTTCTATGGTGGTTTTGACGTAGTAGCCACGCTGATCACATGTTCAATACGTAATAGTTCTACAGGACAAAAACTGTACAAACATAGGCAATGTGAAGAAAGAACAAGAACTTCAGATAAAGAAGGCTTTAAATTTATGACATTCAAGCAGAAAAGTTATAGTCACAATATGTTCCATGAAAACCTTGCACATCCGCAGTAAATTACATGTGGCTCATGAAGTAACATGTTGTGGAAATGCAAGCATGGAAATGATGGTAGCATATTCAGAACGCCACATTTCCACAAATTAACTCTGAACTCCTTATCTGTACCTTTGATACATGGTGGAAATGACCTAGTGAGATTAATTTAAAAAAACTGAAAGCATTACTTCATCATTATATGTTGTGAACAAGTTGTATGATTGAAAACTTCATTAAGAATGTGTGAATAATTTGTTGGATCACGAAATCTGTTATTTTCTTAGGTGGGAAATCCCTTGATGCAGAAAATGTGTTACAAGAGCAATGCATATTTTAATCATATGGGAAAAACTTCATGCTAAATTGTTCTGGTATGGTACATGCTAAATTGTTCTGGTATGTTAGAAGGAAAAAATTCTTTAGCAGGTACATCTTAAGCGGGTTTCACTGTATCCTGCTTTCCGCCCTTTGTTTAATTACCTTGAAAATTAATACTTCCAGAAAAACTGAAGTGGGCAATAAATCATGGGTCTATAAGTTTTCTAAAAAACCAGGAGCCTCCTACAAATATGTAGTGTCAGAAGGGTGAAAGGAAGAAAATTCCATGTTGTAGATCCACAAGTCTGAGCGGCCTGTGAACCTCAATGTTGGCTGATGCTTTCTGCCAAGTATTAAGTGGAATGAGGGGGAAAAAACCACATTATGTTGAAAATGTTAGGTGGTACCATAAAGAATTTAGTCACCCAAGTGACCAGAATTTGTGTACCCTTGCACTAACGTGGGTTCCTTCCTACAAAACAGCTTTCATGACAACACATGACTATTTAGAACATAACATTTGAGACAAATGGAGAAATGCCTGAAGGCCATCACAGAAAGTGTTACTGTTAGCCCATTTTAACCAAAACTGGAAGGTGATTATAATTTTAGTAAACTCCCACATTACATTTTATGAAAATCTCTTCAGAATTTCTCAAGAAGCTACATACACATGGACTTAGTGAAGCTAACCAACACATTTTTTCAAGTTCAGTTTTGAGTGTGCATTACACCTGCCTGCAACATACTACCACTTATGGTCACAATGAAGCATATGTAGCAAATTGATATACACTTTCACAAAGCCTGTAAAATAATGCGTAATTATAGAAAACGCATTTCATCATATCACTAAAACTCACCTTGTGGAGATGTGCTGAGCAGAGTCTGGCTATGGAGAAGATCCAACCCATTTATCTTAATTGTCTTCTTTGGTTTACCCTTCTTGACCCGTCCACGAGATCCTCTCTTAGTCTGTGCCATGGTCCGTGTTTGTTGCATAATAGATGATGACTTGCTGCCTGCACGTGGCAACTTGCGACGAAGCTTTTTGGGCTGACGTGCCTTGCTCTTTCCTGCACCAAACAGTTACAAACATGTAAACAGGATAAATGCAGATTCAATGATCATGCTTCATGTATAACATCTCAATATATGCCTGAAATATGGTTTAAAATTACAAAATGTTTTTTTACCAATAAAACCTCCAAAAGCATACTCATACAAGACATAAGAGAAAATAATGTACTCACTGCCACCTGACAGTGAGAACTTCAAACATTAAAGTGGCAACATGTCTACACCAATTGTCTACCAAATTAAGGTACAGTTCCACTACTGCAGTAAAACCATGCACTTGCTGCATGCAGTGAATGTAGTGTCACATACAATCACTACAACATCAGCATTCAATTTCCCTGGGTCCACTACCGTGGCCACTGAATGGTGTCAAATGTGTCCCTGCAACAACTGTTACTGGGAGCAGTTAATTTCACATAAACAGTGGTAAATATTGTAGATGTGTAAAGTTTGCATTACATAATGAACATTTTATATAGAAGCAGCATGTACAGGACAAATCGGGTGAAGATGCAGACCATGGCATGATATTTTTTTTCCATCCTTGCATCATACTTAACAATAACAACATGGCAAATGTGTGCACTTGTGACATGGCAGCAACCCCACAGTCTCTCAATTTACTGTCTTGAATTTCATGTATGACAAGATACCCTGAAAAAATGTGCAAGTATTTGTTAATGGTAATTTTTTGTAGAACGTTACATTAACTGCACTGTGGACCTGCAAAATACTTCTTTAACTTGATTGGTGTAAATATTGTATATTCTGGCACAGTGTCCAGCATAAGCACCTCAGCCTACTCCACCCCACAATACAGCCCCTATGTGCAGCATAACTACACCTTAAGACCTGAAAAGCCGAATGCAGCACAATAAATAAAAGTGATTATAAACAAGCTGTCCAACATGTACCGATCTACCTGATTGGAGTGTCAAACACAATGAAAATTTTGAACACACACTGCTTTCATTTAAACTCACCACTGCTGTTGTTACTGTTGTTGTTGTTGTTGTTCTCCTCCTCACTCTGGCTGCTCTTGCCCTTGTTTGAATTTGAACACCAGTCACTCCAGGCACGGCGAGTGGTGGGACCTGTCACCACTCGGGAGCGTGATGACGCAGTGGCCACAGAGGTGCTGTCATCACTGTCTCGTGAACTATTTGAGCTTGTGTCCATGTTCAACTGCTTGGTCAGGTCCCGACGAGCTCGATCTCGAGATGAGCGAGGTGGAGTGTTCTCTTCCTCACCACCAGCAGAAACTGTTCCGGATCCCACAGATGTGCCTCCACCCTGCAACTACTTTATGTCAGCGTTTGAAGTCTCACATTTCTAAAACGCACATTATGTATGGGCAATATGAAATTAGGAGATATAAAGTAAAGTGTAAGGAGTGTCTAAAACTGAACAAAATACACCTGGGTGGCAGGCTATACAGACAATCCTATTATTCTGTTTGGTTCTAAGCAAGGAAACACCGAGTACTTGAGTCATGCAGCCTACTGTACCCACACTTGTGGTATGATAAATGGCTGGAGACAAGTGAAATGATTGAAGTAAACCCAGCCTCGATGCTAATTTGTCTACCACAAATTTGACAGATTATACTACAAAGATACCTAGGCAACAACACGAATACAAGGTGTGATCAAACGATTTACAGACTGAATTTATTTCTCCACAACAAGAATGTTTTCTGATCATTGCTGTCCCCTTCAAAATAATCTCTCTGGGAAATCTCATTCCCTTTAATGCCCTCTTGAGTTTTGGGAAAAGAAAGGAGAAAGACAGCACTAAAGCTGATAAATCGAGTGTGTGGAATGACAGCCATTTTGTTACTACACAGAAATTAACAAACAGACGATGCAGAGGGAGCAGGTGCCTCATCACGGTATTGAAATAGACCCTCTGGTTTCAATTTTTCAGGTAAGTGACACAACATATTTTTACACAGACAAAGTTAAAGTGTCAATGTTGCAATGGTGGTTTAAAGTTTGTCCTGGAACACATTCACAATACACAGCTCCATGAATGCCAAAGTAACAATGAGCATGTGTGTCACTTTTCAATAGGTGTCACACAGCTTTTGAACTTGGAAAACCCCTCAAAAACTTGTGTTCTTCCCACTGTCTGCCCTCCAAAAGCTACTTTTAAACATGCTGAAAATTTGTCCTCAGTTTAACACAAAATTTGACACATAATTTTCTGGGAATACAAAAATCACATGTAGACACACACTCGTATGCAACAAGCCACTGCTCTGCAAACACACAACCTACAGTCTTATTCCATGCAGGAAATGATTCAACATACTCAACTCAACTCTACACCTTATGGTGGACATTTGTGATACCAATAGGAGTGTCTTACATGGTCAGTCTAGAAACAACCTGACTGCATCAAGCTGAAAATCGTATACATCATCAGACCAAAGGAAATTATAAAAATATCAACCCTACAAAATTCAGGTCTCAATGAAAGGATGACATATGCTCAGCTAATCCAAACGTTCCCCACCTCTTGTCAAACCAGAAGTTTCATTATGTTCACAAGACCACTACTGAATTCCTTACTTCAGCCAGTTCAACCCAGTTCACATCTCTTCATCCTGCTGCTTTAAGCTGTAGATTAAACCTTTACAAACAGGACAACACAGTCCCTGGAATTAAATGCCCTTCAATAATAATAATAATAATAATAATAATAATAATAATAATAATAGAGTCCATCGTTCCTTCTAGGAACAAAGGTTGTCTATGAGTCCTTTCCACTTCTGTCTATCGGCTGCTAAGAACCTCAGTTCATTCCAGCTTCTACCCGCTTCCTTAATTATAGATCTTCTCCAGCTCTTTCTCGGTCTTCCTCTCTTCCTGTTTCCCTGAGGGTTCCAGAGTAGGGCAGCCTTTGGTATCTCTCCATCCTCTTTTCTTAATG
>Ga0131853_10005999_pt1 | contig 21931 bp, 17 predicted proteins | sample TergutLab28metaG_FD_92764 | JGI IMG/M metagenome (GOLD analysis project Ga0131853, IMG submission 92764) | Labiotermes labralis P1 segment gut microbial communities from Petit-Saut dam, French Guiana - Lab288 P1 (version 2) (version 2) | ecosystem: Host-associated > Arthropoda: Insects >... | reverse complement strand
TGAAAATCACTAAAAATGTACAATTCATTCACTTAGTCAAAAATAGCGATTTTATTGTAATGTATCGGCTTTTTAAAGATATTTGTACTAAGGTATAAAATACTTTTCTTGTGTCCGTTTACAGGAAGAACATTTTTCTCCCCACGGTTTTTTTCTTATAAAAGCTACGAATAATGTACAATGTGTGATTTACGAAGAAGATTTTTTCCGCTCTTGAAAAACACCACATCGTTCCCCCGAACTCTCAAAAACAACATCAGATGGGAGATTAGCAGACTTAAAACCAAAAAATTTACATGCTCTTGGTAAATTAGGGTTCCAAGTGTTGACGTAATGGATGCAACGGAAACAATTTATTTTTTCCGGTTTATCATCTGTTTTATACAAAAATCCACCCCGAAAGCCAGCGTAAGCGTTCAGCAACAAAGTCTACGCTAACCGGCATTCCCGAAATCACAGGGTAAAACAAAACAAACAGCGCGAAAACCAACCCGGCATACGCGAAGTAAAAATAATCGCTTTTTACATATCGCTTGAAAAATAACGTAATCAGCAGCACAACAAACGGAACGCTTGGGAAGTAATGATAAATAAATGTAAGCCGCGTTATGAAAACCCATGGCAAAAAGTTTGCGGCGTAAGCAACAAGAAGAAACGCGGTATCGTAATCGAAGCGGCTTTTTTTCGCAAGCCCGAAAATTGCGAAGCCCGTTGCGACAATTCCGAACCACCAAACAGCAGGGCTTCCCATCGAAGACATTCCCGCGCGATGCGTATCCGAAATAACCGACAGATATTGCCAAAGCGGGGTTTGAATCAACGGCCATGTCCACCACTGCGACGCAAACGGATGCTCCGAGCCAAGCACCCCTTCCGAGTGATAACTAAGCATAGACTCTTGGTTTTGCCAAACTGTTTTAATAAATCCGGTGTCCGTATTCATCGCGTTCACAAACGGAATGTAAGACAGCGCGTAAATGAAAATCGGCACTGCGACAAAAAAACCGAAACACGCGAAAAATGTAATTGTTGCTTGTTGCTTGTTGCGTAAATAAAGTTTGTAAAGCGATGGGAATAATAATATGGGTAAGCCAATCGCGCCGTAAACGCCCTGCCATTTTGACGCAATCGCAAGCCCCATTGCCGCGCCGCAAAGTGCAAGAAGCAATAGGGATTTTTCAAACGAATTCCGTTCTATTTCACTTGTGTACCAGTACATTAAAAAGTACATTGCTATTACAAAAAATGTAACAAATGAGTCGATTGTGGCGAGACGCGTGTGCGAAAAAAGAATAAAATCAAACGCAAAAATAAACGCGGTAAACAACGCGAAATTATTTGACTTTAATAATTTCCGCGCAAATGCGTAAATCAACGGCAACATAAAAATCCCGAAAAGCGTGCCGGGAAAACGCCACCCAAACGGTGTCATTCCGAACATACGAATGCTTTCCGCCATAAAAACTTTCCCCAGCGGCGGGTGTGTTGTTTCGTAAACCCACAAGCCATGCACAAATTCGTAGCCCGTGCGCGGATGATATATTTCGTCAAAATATGTGCTGTTCATGAAACTTCGTTTTTCGGGGACAAGATGCTGCTCGTCCATTAAATTTTCTCCGCCCGGGCTGACAGACGCTTGTAAAATTTCACTGTTTTCGTTACGAAAAGCAATTTCCTGCAAGCGAAGCCCGTCTCTTGCCGTAATCATAACAAAACGCGCATCAGTGTGCAGCGGAATAAAATGCCATGCGAAAACACACGCTCCTTGCTGAGAATGTATAAACTCCCAGTCATTTCCGTTGTTGGAAGTATGCAAATCAAACGGAATATCGTGCCGCGCACCCATTAAAAATTGGAATTGAGAAATATTCACAACCTCGCCAAAATCAATCTCTACAGAGTTATTGTTTTCACTCGCAACCCAAGTTGTTTGCGGCGATTGAGTATCGCCGAGATTCCAAAACGCGACAATACTGTATACCGCAATTAAAATTCCGATATGAACGTAATCACGGCGGCGCATTGGCGGCGCGGTTTCGCGGCCGGCAAAGGCAGACTTTTTCTTCGGTTCTATTTCTTCAATTTTTTCTGAATATTTCCCGCGAAGACTTTTCACCAAAACAACAATTAATGATACCGCAAGAAGAACCGTTACAAATGAAACGGCGCGAATCGAAGAGTTGCCAAGCATTTCCCAATCGTAACCCGAATTCGCCCATCGCAAAACTTCAAGGCAATTTAAAAAGAATACCGCCGAAAACCCCCAGTAAAAAATAAATTCCCGTCGTTCGCGGTTTTCCAAATAATACATAAGAAAAAACACCAAACCGGGGAATAAATAACGCTCGTGCATTCTCATTGAAAACGCGAAAATAATAGTAAACAATGCACCGACAATTAAGTAAAAATGCTTACAATCATGTTTCGTGTAGTCTATATGCAAAGCCGTAAGCGCCCCCGAGATAATTGCTAAAACAACAAAATAACCCACATGTTCAAAAGTAAACCCTAATGATTGTGTAGCCCAAGCCCCCCAGCTATCGTTAACTTTCGTCAAAATAAACCCAAGAAACGGCGTTTCAAGATTTCCCCAGTTCGCGTCAATCATCGCCCAAAAATTGGACGCGTTTACCGTAGCGTGACCATACAATCCCATTCCATACATTAATGAACCCCACGTAGCACGAAGCCCGAACGGCAGTGCAACAAGAACCATTACGCCAATTCCCGCAAAAATGCTTGCCGCAAGTTTTAAAAATGACCTCCCGAAATATTTGTTTACCCGCAAAAAATCATACGCCGAATACAGATAAACCGGTCCCAAAAAAAGCGACTGCGGCTTTGTGAAAATAGCAAGCCCAAACAAAATATACGCAGGCAAAAGTTTTTTCCGGCGCAAAAATATAAGCGAACCAAGCAGAAAAATAATAAAAACAGATTCCATCTGCCCCCAAGACGCGGAAATTAAAATAACCGCAGGGTTAAAAACCCACGCGGCGGCAACAAAAAGCGCGAAAATAATATCTTTTTTCCGAGCCGCTACTTTATAAACAATAAAACCGATTCCCAAATCAGCCAAGATTGCCGGTAAAAATGTAAAAAAATTGAACGCGGTGCTTGTAACCGGAGGCCAGTGTTGCATACCAAATTCTGTCTGCACGCCCGCCCATGACCTTAATGCTCCTATCAAATACAATACATATAAATAAACCGGCGGATAATCCAAATGCATATCCGGTGCGTAAAAACCACCTAAGCCATATTCAAACAAACGAATAGCCCATGACTGAAAAATATGAACATCGTTGTCGAAATGAAAATCCATGCGAAACGCAAACAGGCGAGCCACAAAGCCCGTCAAAAGTAAAATCCAAATTATATACTTCATATATTTTTCAGGAATGACCATGTAAAACGCATCCTTTTGGTAGTTTTTATTTATATTATCAAAATTATTTTGTGATTTCAAACGTTCCCTTCAACGTCTCGATATCTTCAAGAGCCGATATATAATCGTCGGGGCGGCCGATATCGTTCCAATAACCGTCGTATCGAAAGACGTTCACGCGTTTTTTCTTTTTTAACAGCGTTTCCATAAGGTGGTCGAAACCGAAGAAAGTATTTTCCGGAATTTCCGTCAAAACCGCTTTGTTTGCGGCATAAACGCCCATGCTTACAAGATACGAAATGTCCGGCTTTTCTTGAAAACCTGAAAGCGCGTTGGTTTCGTCGATGTGCAGAACGCCGTAGTCAATATTGTGTACGCGCTCCTTGCTTGCAATTGTGAAAATCGCGTTGCTTCGTGAGTGTTCGTTAAGTAAATTCGCGAATGAAATATCCGTTAAAACATCGCCGTTCATTACTAAAAAATTTTCAGGCAAATCGTCTTGCATGGCGCGCAACGGCCCCATTGTACTAAGCGGAATAAGCTCGCGGTAATAATTGAATTCCATTCCGAACCGTTCGCCCGTGCCGAAATAATCTTCAATTAAATGCGAAAGATGATTTACCGCGAAAAAGATATTTGTGAAACCGTTTTTTTTCAACTGACGCACAACAATTTCCGCAATCGGATATTCTCCGACGGCGACAAGCGGCTTGGGAATGCCCGCAGTGTAAGGCATAAGCCGCGTTCCTTTGCCGCCCGCAAGAAGCACCGCGACTTTTTTGCCGTCACACATTGTAAATTTCCCCCTTGTATTTTGCCAAATTTTCGGGGTTCATAAACCAATCTATTGTTTCACGAAGCCCTTCCTCGATGGAAAATTGCGGTTTAAAGCCCGTTAGTTTTTCGATTTTGGAGTTATCGCACCACAGACGAAAAACTTCGCTGTTTTCCGGGCGAAGGCGTTGGTTGTCGGTGACAAAATTTACGTCGGAGTTCATGATTTTTTTTATTAATTCCAATGTATCGCCCATGCTGATTTCGTAGTTAGAGCCAATGTTTACCGTTTCGCCCTTTGATTTTTCGCAAGCGGCGAGTTTAATAAAACCGCGGCAGGTATCGGAAACATAATTAAAATCGCGTGTGGGCCGAAGGTCGCCTACTTTTATTTCTTTCGCGCCGGACGCGATTTGTGTAATAATCGTGGGAATAAACGCCCGCGCAGACTGACGCGGCCCGTATGTGTTAAACGGACGTACGATAACAATGTTCATATCGAACGCGTTGTGATAACTCATTGCGATGGCATCCGCTCCAATTTTACTTGCGCTGTATGGCGATTGCGGCTGAAGCGGATGATTCTCGTCGATGGGGACGTATTTTGCCGTGCCGTAAACTTCGCTTGTAGATGTTTGCAAAATTTTTTCCACGCCGTTTTTTTTGGCGGCTTCGCAAATATTCACCGCGCCGGTGATATTTGTTTCAATATAACTTTGCGGCGCGGCATACGAATACGGTATCGCGATAAGCGCGGCAAGATTAAAAATGATTTCCTGTTTTTGTGATATTTTTTCGCAAAAAAAAGGGTCGCGAATGTCCCCGCACACGACTTCAATGTCGTTTAAACATGGCAGAGATTCAAGCCAACCCCAATAATTAAAAGAATTGTATTGCGACAATGCGCGAACCTTCGCGCCTTTTTCCGCAAGCATTTGCGTTAAATGCGAACCAATAAAACCATCGGCACCCGTAACTAAAACATTTTTTCCGGAAAGTGAGTTCATTTTTTTCAAATCCTCTCGCGTTCCATATTTAACCACAAGGGTTTAGGAATTGTCAAAGGGGACATCACTTGGCATACGCCAATCTCCGCGCGGTGACAAAGATACCGAACCAATTTTTGGTGTGTCGGGCAGGCAGTTACGTTTAAATTGTTGCGTGGTGAATCGTTTTTGGAATTCTTGCAGACGTTTTTTTATTTCTTCGTGCGAATATTTTTTTACGAAAGCTTTTTGTGCAAGCGCGAGAATTTGTTTGGGTGTGCGTCCGTGGCGTAATTTGTGATATAAGAAAAAATCATGCAGTTCGTATGAGCCTATTATTTCTTCGGTTTGTTGCGATATTTGGCCGTCTTTCGGCGGGAGAAGTTCCGGGCTTATCGGGGTTTGCAGAATATCTTCCAGCACCTGTTTAAGCGAATTATTTTCTGTGGTTTCCGCCCAATGATTTATTATGTGACGTACAATGGTTTTTGGAATGCCCGCGTTTACGCCGTACATACTCATGTGGTCGCCGTTGAAGGTTGCCCAGCCAAGCGCAAGTTCGGATAAATTTCCGCTTCCTATTACAATACCGTCGTTTTTATTTGCCAAATTCATTAAAACTAATGTGCGTATTCGTGCTTGTGCGTTTTCGTAGGTTGTGTCGCGTTGATTTTCCGGATGATTTATGTCACGCAGGTGAAGACGAACGGATTCGGTTATGTCTATTTCGCGAATAGGAATTTCAAACGCGTCGCATAATTTGTGTGCATTGGTTTTCGTGCGCTCGGTTGTGCCAAAGCAAGGCATAGTCACCGCGATGATTTCATTTTTCGGAAGCCCAAGTTTTTCGTATGCGCGTACCGAAACAAACAACGCAAGTGTGCTGTCCAATCCGCCCGAAATTCCCAAAACCGCTTTCGCGTTTAGATGTTCCAATCGTTTTGCAAGACCCGCCGATTGTATGTTTAAAATTTCTTCGCAACGTGAAGGGATTTCATTTTTGTTTTCGGGAATGAATGGGGTAGGGGAGATGTGGCGCGTTAAAGATTCGGAATGCGTTTTGCCGTTTAGTGAAAATTGTTCGTATTCGTAATAATCGTCGTTTGCGGTTACTACTACTTTTGTAACAAATGTGTTTATGCGTCTGCGGTTGTGGACGATTGCGTTAAGGTCAATTTCCGAAACAGCCCAACCGTTACCGAATGGCAACGCTTCCACTAAAACAGAGCCGCGTTCGCAAATTAAATTATGCCCGGAAAAAACCATATCCGTTGTGCTTTCGCCGTGCCCCGCGTTCGCATAGACATAACCGCACAAAAGCCGCGCACTTTGTCCCGACACAAGCGAACGTCGTCGCTCCGCCTTCCCGATAGTTTCGCTACTTGCGGAAAGGTTCGCGATAATTGTTGCGTTGGCGGCGGCGTGGTTAGCACTTGGCGGTTTAATCGCACACAAGTCTTCGCCGATTTCAACGGCAAGTCTGAACTCGGGCATTTCTTCACATTTGAAAATAATATCTGTTCTGAAATTAATATATTCATCGTCAAAACAGATGAAGTGATTTCCTTGAATCGCCGGTGTGAAATGGCGAAGCTCATAAAATTCATCGTAATTGGGAACAAAAGTTTTCGGGATAAAACCTAAAATTTCTCCGCCGCAAAAGACCGCCGCTACGTTAAATAATTTCCCGAAATTGGCAAGCGGCAAGCCAACAACCGCAAGAATGTTACAATCGGCGGTTTCCGAAACAATTCTACGTAGTGCTTTTTTTGCGTCTTCAAGCAATTCGTATTGTAAAAACAAATCGCCGCAGGTGTACCCTGTAATGCAAAGCTCCGGCATACAAACAAGGCGGACATCTTCCTGTGCCGCCTTTTTTATCAATGAAATAATTTGTGCCGCGTTGTATTCGCAATCCGCAACGCGAATTTTCGGCGTAACCGCCGCAACACGAAGAAATCCGTCAAACATTTTAATCATCCAATCTTCCCAAGGTCTTCAATCGGTACTTCGTCGGGCAAAAATCCTTCCTTGTGCAAATATCTTTCTTCAAATGCTTTAAAAATATCCATAGGTCTACTCCTTATGGGTTCGCAAGTTCTTCGTGAATTTATTTTACAATCGTTTGCAGTAATTTTCCAGTGTTTAAATCTTACGAGCCGGCCGCAAACAATAAAAGGCTTCCTTGCCGCTATTTTATTCCAGCCGGCAAGGTAAGCCTTTTATGGTACCTTGTTTTATTTTTTATTGAGTTATTCACAAATACGTTGTTCAAGACGGCATTTTGCCGAAGGGTTCCATATAAGTGAACATGGGTGAAGCAATCGAGATGACCATCTCTTTCGGGAAAGAAACGCCCCTTGCACCACCCGCGCGGTGGATATGCGGAGCAAGTAAAGACGGTGCGTTCCGTTCCCTGCGTGTAATATAGTCGAAATAATATTCGGTGTCAAGTGATTTTTCTGTCATTCACATCTTGCGGGAGGAAAAAACATATGCTTTAATGTAAAAAAAATTTTAAGGAGCGGCGTATGCGAAAATTTATTTTTATTTGCATTTTAATTTTTAATTTTATTTTTTCTAATATTCCCGTAACCGCTTCCGAGGACGCGAAGGATTATATACTCGAAAGCTCGCTGAATTACACTGCAGGTTCGGTGCTTGTTATGGACGCGAGAACAGGCGTTGTTTTATATGAGACGGAAGGATACACACGACGATATCCCGCAAGCATTACGAAAATTATGACCGCGCTTGTGGTTCTTGAACAGGTGGAGGATTTATCCGAGCGGCTTGTTTTTTCTGAAAACGCTGTAAATTTGCCGCATTATGCGGGGCGGATGAACATGGAAGCGGGCGAAAGCATAACCGTATTGGAGGCTCTTTACGGAATAATGTTGCCATCGGCAAATGATATCGCGCGTGCGCTGGCGGAACATGTTTCGGGAAATATGGCTGATTTCGTTACGCTTATGAATCTTCGCGCAGAAGAACTCGGCGCATACAACACACGTTTTATTAACCCCTGCGGATTGCCCGGAGATGGTCAGTTTACAACGGCATATGACATTGCGCTGATTAAAAAAGCGGCGGTTCAAAACCCACTTTATGTTGAAATTATCGGAACGCCGTATTTTGATTTACCGCCAACAAATATTCACGCGGAAACGCGTCAAATGACAAATTCAAATGTGATGGTGCGCCCGTCCCGCGCTGAGTTTAACACCTATGTAATCGGTGGAAAAACAGGCTTCACCAATGCCGCCCAGCACACGCTTGTAACATACGCCAAAAACGACAGGAGAGAAATTATCGTTTCTGTTTTGTTTGCGTCTCCGCGCGGCGTAATTTTTACAGACACCGCCACGCTGATTGATTATATTTTTAACGAACTTCCTGAACCGGAACCTCCTAAAAAAATGCCCGAAGACCTCGAAATCGTTCGGGTTTTTGCTTATAATAAAATCATAGAAATCTCACCGCCGCCCGAAAAACAAAACATACCGGCAATCACCGCTCCGAAAGAAATCTCCGACATCGAAGCAATGGCGACCGCGTCTATGTCCGTTGCATTGTTGGGGGTGGCTTTGATAGCTCTTGCGCTAATTCGTAAAAAATATTACAATTAGATTACGAAAATTTTCCACAAGGGAGAGATTCCTATTAATGATATTTTAAAAGCAATCTCGGAGCGTTACACCTGCCGCGATTTTTCTTCCGAGCCGTTAGAGCAGATACAAATTGAAGAGTTGGTAAAAGCCGCGCTTGCCGCGCCCAGCGCAATGAATCTTCAGCCGTGGCACATAATTGTCGTAACTGACAAAAAATTAATTGAAGAAATTGACGCGGCGGGAATGGAATATATCAAACACGATGCCGAGTGGTACAAACGCTTCATGGACAGGGGCGGAAAAATATTTTACAACGCACCGTGTTTAATTTTTATCGCGCAAAACAACTCCGAAGCCGCACCGCTCGACTGCGGAATCGTCAGCCAAAATATCGCGCTTGCGGCGCATTCGATGGGGCTTGGAAGTTGCATTTGCGGAATGGCGCGTTATCCGCTGATGGGCGAAAAAGGCACGGAGCTTCTGCGCCGATTGCAGTTCCCGGATGGATACAGCTTCGGAATGAGTGTTTGTGCAGGTAAAATAAAAAGCGGCAAAGAACCGCACGAAATTGATGCAAATAAAGTAATGTATATAAAGTAGGTGAAAACCGGCATGGGCGACACATTCAAAGAGCAACTGGTAAAACGCAACGGAACGCCAAAAGATACGGCAATAAAAGTGTGCTTGGCGATTCTTGTGGCTCTTCTTGGGCTAATGTCTTTTTTGTATTTGGCTCATTTTGGTGTGTTTATAATCTTTGCGTTAGGATTCGGTGCGCGTTTTTTAGCGAGCTATCTAAACGTAGAGTACGAATACATTTTCACAAACGGCGAGCTTGACATAGATATAATCTATGACCAAGCGCGGCGCAAACGTCTTTTCACCGCGCACGTAAAATCCTTTGAAATTATGGCGCACATTGATGACAAAAATCACGAACATACATTCAATTCAGCACAGGAAACCCGCGACTATTCAAGTGGCAAGCCCGGCCCCAATACTTACGCCTTTATAACGGTACTTGAAGGCAAAAAAACCAAAATAATAATCGAACCAAACGATAAAATGCTGAAAGCATTCAGCGGCACGTTGACACGACGAAATTTGCATCTTCGTGCGGGTATAAATTTGGTATAAAACCGGAGGGATAAAATGGAAAAACTAATCGGTAACGGATTAACCTTTGATGATGTTTTAATTGTGCCGGAATTTTCAGATATTCCGCCGTCACAGGTGGATACTTCGTTAAAACTTTCGAAGAATATTACATTAAAAATTCCGTTTCTTTCGGCGGGAATGGACACCGTAACGGAAAGCCAGATGGCAATTGCGATTGCGCGTTGCGGTGGAATCGGAATAATTCACAGGCATATGCCGATTGCTACACAGGCAAGCGAGGTTGACCGTGTAAAACGCAGTGAACACGGCGTTATTACAGACCCGTTCCATCTTTCGCCCAATCATTATGTGTACGAGGCGGACAGGTTAATGGGAAAATATCGCATTTCGGGCGTTCCGATAATTGAGCATGACAAATTGGTCGGAATTATTACAAACCGCGATTTGCGTTTTGAAACGGATTACAGCAAAAAAATATATGAAGTCATGACGAAAGATAATTTAGTAACCGCACCCGCCGGCACAACACTTGAAGAAGCCAAGATAATTTTAACGCGTCACAAAGTAGAAAAATTGCCGCTTGTAGACGAAAACGGAAATTTAAAAGGACTTATCACAATTAAGGATATAAATAAATCCGTAAAGTATCCTTTTTCCGCGAAAGATGCGCAAGGGCGGCTAGTTGTCGGCGCAGCGGTGGGCATTAAAGATGATTACATGGAACGTGTTCACGCACTTGCAAAACGCAAAGTCGATGCAATCGCACTTGAAGTTTTCCACGGTCACGCAAAAGATGTTCTTGCTGCAATCCGCGCAATCAAGGGCGATTTCCCGGAAATCGCACTAATCGCCGGAAATGTCGCGACATCCGACGCAACAAAATTGCTGATTGAAGCGGGCGTGGACGTTGTTAAAGTAGGAATAGGGCCATCCTCGGTTTCCACAAAGCGCATGATTGCCGGCATAGGTGTGCCGCAAATTTCCGCAATCATGAGTTGTGCCGAAGTTGCCCGCGAAAAAGGTATTCCAATTATCGCAGACGGAGGAATCCGTTTCAGCGGTGACATTGCGAAAGCCCTTGCCGCAGGCGCAAGCGCGTGCATGATGGGTAATCTTTTTTCGGGTTGCGAAGAAAGCCCCGGCATTACAGAGCTTTTCCAAGGGCGTAAATACAAAATTTATCGCGGAATGGAATCTTCCGCTTACGATGAATCCGAAGAAAACGACAGCGACCATCCGCGTTCGGCAGGCGTATCAATTTCACGCGGCGTTGAAGGCCGCATAACTTATAAAGGCAATCTTTCCGATGTTCTGCAACAATTGATTGGCGGGCTTGCCGTAGGAATGAGTTACGCCGGCTGCCGCTCCATCGCCGAAATGCACGAAAAATCCCGCTTCGTGCAAGTAACCGCGGCGGGTTTACGCGAAAGTCACCCGCATGATATTCAAATAACGCGTGAATCACCTAATTATAATATGGTTTAATACTTAAACGATTTGATTTATCAAATTATGTATGCTATACTCGCGAACGTAAATTTTTGGACAGAAAGGATGGTGAAAAAAATGAAAGCGGCTATCCATCCGAAATATTTTCAAGCAAAAGTACGATGCAACTGCGGCAATGAGTTCGTAACGGGCTCTACAAAAGAAGAAATACGCGTTGAAGTATGTTCCAAATGCCATCCTTTTTACACGGGAAGTCAAAAACTGCTTCTTGAAGCGGGCGGGCGCGTTGAGAAGTTTAAAAAGAAATATAACAGAGATTAAAAAGGGAGAAATTCTCTCTTTTTTTTATGCAAAGCGAAAGTACGTTCGTACAATATTCTGCAAATTCATGATACACTACGGCAAGAAACCGTGAGGGGGTGTCTTATGCCATGATAAAAACAGAAGAGTATAATAAAGGTTTAATTTATACAGGCATAAGTAGCTGTAATAATTGCAGCAAATGCATTCATGAATGCCCGGTTTTGAAATCGAATGTTCTTACAATGGACGGTGACGGAAAATATAAAATTTGCGTAGACGATAAAGAATGCATTTTGTGCGGAATGTGTTTGGATATTTGCGTCCACAACTCTAGGTATTATAAAGATGATTGCAATGACTTTTTTGAAAATTTAAAAAAAGGTAAGGAAATTTCTGTTATTGTGGCACCGGCTTTTTACTTAAATTATCCAAATGAATATAAAAATATTTTCGGATATTTGCGAAGCATCGGAGTTAAAAATTTTTACCCCGTAAGTTTTGGTGCGGACATAACCACATGGGGCTATTTGAATTATATGGAAACAAAATCGGTCGGTTTGATTACACAGCCGTGCCCGACGGTTGTTATGCACATAGAAAAACATTATCCGGAGCTTTTATCAAATTTAGTTCCCGTTCAAAGCCCCATGATGTGTACCGCAATTTACTTAAAAAAATATAAAAACGTCACGGAAGAACTTGCGTTTTTAAGCCCGTGTATATCAAAAAAAATTGAAATCGAATCTGAAAGAGGATTGGGTTTAATTAAATATAATGTTACGTTCAAACGGCTGGCGGTGCATTTTAATAATATAAACTTTAAAGATTTCCCCGAAGTGGACGAAGAACTTGAACATGGTATGGGTTCGTTGTTTCCTATGGTTGGCGGACTGCAAGAGAATATTCAATATTATCTCGGCCCCGAAGCCATGATAATGAAAGTAGACGGCACGCACAGAGCAAATAATTTTCTTAAAGTTTTCGCCGCCGAACCAAATGAGAGTAAATTTATGCCGACCCTTGTGGATATTCTCAACTGTGAAAACGGTTGCTGCCAAGGAACCGGAACGGGTTTTCACGATTCCGTTGAAAACAGAATTTCGTATCAATCACTAATTTTCCGCAATGAAGTTTACGGCAAAGTGAAAGCACACAATCAGCTTGACCCGGTGCTTCGTCTTGCCAAGCTCAATGAAAAATTCAAACACTTAAACCCGAAAGATTTTATTTGCGAATATTCTCCCGATAAAAATATTCATTCGCAAAAGGTTTCGGAGGAAGAAATTCAAGAAATTATCACGAAAAAGCTTCAAAAATATTCCGAAAACGACCGACACATTAACTGTACCGCTTGCGGCTACAAAACTTGCCGCGATATGGCAAAGGCAATCGCTCTCGGTATTAATCATCAAGATAGTTGCATTTCGTATGTAAGAAACCGTTTGGTAAAAATCAGGGATGAAAAAATTTCTTCCGAAGCAGAGCTTCGTATGTTTATCAATGTGATGCCGGTGCCAATTCACATAGAAAGCAAGAACGCCGATATAATAGAATGCAACAAAGAGACCTTACGGCTGTTTGAGATGTCAAACATAAATGAATATAAAATGAATTATAATACGCTTTGGCCCGAACATCAGCCTGACGGAAACATTTCATGGAAAAAGGCGAAAAAAATATATGCCGAGGCTTTTGAAAAAGGGTATTCGCGCTTTGAATGGATGTATTTAAGCGCGAAGGGCGAGCCTATTCCGTGTGAAGCGACTTTGTTGCGCGTAAAGTGGAACGGCAAAGAGCATATGGCTGTTTTCCTAAAAGATTTACGAGAACAGTTCAAGCTAAGGGAAACGATGTTACAGCTTGAAGAATCCGTTGAAAGCGAGAATATGGCAAACCAGGCGAAAACGCGTTTCCTTGCGCGGATGAGCCACGAAATGCGCACTCCATTGAACTCTGTTTTGGGAATCACCGGGATTCAACTTCAAAAGACTACACATCCGGAAGACACGGAAGAAGCATTTTCGCGCATTTACAGCTCGGCGGATTTGTTGCTTTCGATAATCAACGATATTTTAGACCTTTCAAAAGTTGAAGCTGGTAAAATGGAAATTATTCCCGCAGCTTACAAAATTTCAAGCACCATCGTTGACACTGTGCAATTAAATTTAATGTATATTGATAACAAAAAAATTGATTTCATGTTAGAGGTTGATAAAAATCTTCCCGTGTATTTAATCGGAGACGAAATTCGCATAAAGCAAATTTTAAATAATATTCTTTCAAACGCTTTTAAGTACACGAATGAAGGTTACGTAAAATTAAATTTCTCCGTGGAGCCGGGTTCAACTGAGGGCGAAATTATTATCGTCGTGGTTGTGACCGACACGGGGCAGGGCATGACAAAAGAACAGGTTGACGGCTTGTTCGGCAGGGAATTTACACGCTTCAATGTTGAATTTAACCGCGAAATTGAAGGCAGCGGGCTTGGTTTAAACATTGCGCATCAGCTTATTGTTATGATGGGCGGCGAAATTAAAGCCGAAAGCGAGTCCGGAATAGGAACAACCTTCACAATGCGCATACCGCAGAAATTGGAAGACGACCGCGTAATTGGTGAAGAAGGCGCACTTGCTTTGCAAAATTTGAAGGATACACACCATTCAATGAAGCGTAATTTGAAATTTGAGCACGAGCCAATGCCTTATGGGCGTGTGCTTGTTGTTGATGATGTAGAGTCCAATTTATTTGTTGCCAAAGGTTTTCTGCGTCCGTACAAGCTCCAAGTTGAAGCCGTGGAAAGCGGTGCTTATGCCGTCGATAAGATAAAATCCGGCGAGGTCTACGATATTATTTTTATGGATCACATGATGCCGGGCATGGACGGCATTGAAGCCACGGAAATTATTCGCGATACAGGATACGAACACCCAATCGTTGCGCTTACGGCAAACGCGTTTTCCGATATGGAAGAAATGTTTATCAGCAAAGGTTTTACAGGTTTCGCCTCAAAGCCCATTGAGTTCACCCAGCTTAACAGTTTTCTTATGAGTTTAATTTTCAACAAGCAACCCCCCGAGGTAATTATAAAAGCACGAAGGGCAAAGGCGGCATCTGAAGCCGGGCGCGACAGAGGTATTTCTGTAATTTTAACCGTATCCTTCTTGCGTGACGCAAAAAAAGCCGTCGCTGTGCTTGAACTTATGAACTTTGACGCGGAACTCACAGAAAGCGAACTTGAAAACTACATTGTCCAAATTCACGCGATGAAAAACACTCTGCGCCACATAGGGCGCAACGAACTCTCCAATACCGCCAGAATTCTTGAGCAGGCAGGGCGTAATAAGAATTTAGAAAGAATAAGCAAAGAATCGCCCGGATTTCTACAAAGCCTATACAACATTATCGCCGAGTTTAACATAGATGATGATGACGAAAACATTCAACAGGATATGTCTTTCTTCCGCAAAAAAATGAAATCAATCGCCGACGCTTGCGTATTCTTTGAAATCGAAGACGCAACTGAAGCAATTAACGAACTGCATAAAAAAGAATATTCAAAACAAACCAAAGTCGTAATCAATGAAATCGAAAAACTTCTTTTAAGCAACGACTTTGAAGAAGCCGGCGAATTAGCAGAGTATGCATTGAAATTATAAAAGGAGAATTTAAATGGTTAAACGCACAAACGAAGGTGTTTTTGTAAAAAACGGACGGGAAGTTTTATCGGGAGTAGTATCGGTTTCGAAGGAAGATGCCGTAAAAAATACAATGGCGTATAGGATAATGGATGCTCATAATACTGCCGCCGATAAAAACGGGTTTTGGCAATTGAAGTTTGACGCGCTTGCATCTCACGATATTACTTATGTTGGGGTGATTCAAACGGTTCGCGCTGCCGAACCGGATTTTGAAAAGTTTCCCGTTCCTTATGTGCTTACGAACTGTCACAATTCACTTTGTGCCGTTGGCGGAACAACCAACAGCGATGACCACGCATTCGGGCTTTCTGCCGCAAAAAAATACGGCGGCATTTTTGTGCCGCCACATATTGCGGTAATTCACCAGTATGTGCGAGAGGTAATCGCGAATGGCGGCAAAATGATACTTGGCTCGGACAGCCACACGCGTTACGGCGCGCTTGGAACGATGGGAATCGGCGAAGGCGGGGGCGAGCTGGTTAAACAAATTTTGGGTCGCACATATGATATTCCACGGGCTGAAGTGGTGGGTGTTCTTTTAGAAGGCTCGCCACGGCCGGGCGTAGGCCCGCAGGATGTCGCGCTTGCTTTAATCGGCACGGTTTTTTCAGACGGATTTGTTAAAAATAAAGTTTTGGAATTTTTTGGGTCGGGTGTTGAGGGCCTAAGTATGGATTTCCGCATGGGCGTTGATGTTATGACCACCGAAACAACCTGTCTTTCAAGCATTTGGGAAACCGACGCGAAAGTTGAAGAATTTTTCGCGTTGCATGGCAGGGTAGGGGACTTTGCGCAAATTTCCCCCGGTGAAGTTGCTTATTACGACGGGCTTGTTACGATAAATTTATCCGAAATTGTGCCGATGATTGCAATGCCGTTCCATCCGAGCAATGCTTATAAAATAGAAGAAGTGCAAAAAAATGCCGGCGATATTCTGCGCGAATGCGCGCCGGAACTGAATTTATCGCGACTACTTATTCCGGGCGGCGGAATGCGGGTTGACCAGGGAATTATTGCGGGTTGTGCGGGCGGTTTATACGAATCAATTTGTGGTGCGGCAGAAATTTTAAAGGGTAGGGGAGTTGGTATGCCGCTTTCGGTGTACCCCGCAAGTCAGCCAATGTATGTGGCTCTTACAGAGAGCGGTGTAACGTCTGCGTTAATGCGCGAGGGCGCGATTCTGAAAACGGCGTTTTGCGGCCCGTGTTTCGGCGCGGGAGACGTTCCGCGAAACAACAGTTTTTCAATTCGTCACGTTACGCGGAATTTCCCCAACCGCGAAGGCGCGAAGCCGAGCATGGGGCAAAACGCGGCGGTTGCGTTGATGGACGCGCTTTCGATTGCCGCAACAGCCGCAAACGGCGGCGTTTTAACGGCGGCAACTGAAAATGCAAAAACCTCTCAATACTTTTTCGACATTGGTATTTACGAAAAACAAATTTACAACGGCGTGGGCAAGCCCGACAAAAACTCGGAGCTGATTTACGGTCCGGGAATCTGCGATTGGCCCAAGTTTAAACTGCTCGGCGAGGATATGCTTCTGAAAGTGGCTTCTTTTATAACCGACCCGGTCACAACCACAGACGAGCTGATTCCTTCCGGCGAAACATCTACTTTCCGTTCAAACCCATACGCGCTTGCGGAGCATACCCTTTCCCGCAAAGACCCCGATTATGTTGCGCGGGCAAAAAAAGTGCGTGAGTGGGGGGACTTGCCGCATCCGCGCAATTTGACTGAAAATACCAAAATTTTTCAATCTGTCATTATCACATTGGACGATGCCGGGCATATTATTTCAGATAAAACCGCAATCGGAAGTGTGGTTTACGCGCGCAAACCGGGCGACGGTTCCGCCCGCGAACAAGCCGCAAGCTGTCAGCGTGTTCTTGGCGGCTTGGCAAACATCGCGGAAGAATACGCAACAAAACGTTATCGTTCAAATTTAATTAACTGGGGTATGTTGCCGTTCATCTTCCCGGAAGAGCCACCCTTCGGGTGCGAAGACTTCATTTATATACCGGGTATTCGCGACGCAATAAAAAAACGCGAAGAAAAAATTCCCGCGTTTGTTGTCCGAAAAGACGGCACAGTAGCTCCAATCACACTGGAAATATCTCTAACCCCCGCCGAATCAGAATCCTTACTTGCCGGTTGTTTGATAAATTTATATTCAAAATGTTAAGACCACGGGGACTCCGGTGCATGCGTGTGCCACCGGAGTCCCCACAGTCTTATTGTTTATCTTTTCACCGTGTGGCAGTATGTTTTTCAATACATTTAAGTAGTCTCGCAGAATCAACAGGCTTACACAGGTAGTCATCGGCACCGCGTTGAATCATTTCGTGTTCCATCCTATCACTTAGTTCGGTTGTAAGAAATGCTACAGGTGTTTTGCGGAGGGCTTTGTTTTGTCGGATAGAAAGCAACATTTCAAAGCCTGTCATTTCAGGCATGTAGTAATCAAGTAAAATAAAATCGACGCGATTTTTTTCCAGATAAGTCAATGCCTCCTTGCCTGATTTAAATGCACGAACAATGTACTTTTCTTTCAGCATGGCAGAAACAGATGTAAGTATTGGCGGCTGGTCGTCAACGATCATAATTTCCAGTTTTTCCATAGCTCCGCAACTCCTTTTTTTTCTTTTATTTAAACTTGTGTATATTATATAAACCTTTTGTTGTAAGCGCAACACAAAGCGGCAGCAAATAACATTGCACTAATTATAAAGATAATGTACTATTAAATAAGTGTTATTTTACTGGAGGGGTTATTTAGTGCGCAAACTAATTAATGAAGATTTATCAAAATGTGTAGGGTGTAACCGTTGTATTCGCGTGTGTCCCGTTGAGGGAGCAAACCATGTTTATTCTGAAAACGGAAAAATTATAGTTTCAATTAACGGCGATAAATGTATCGCCTGTGGTTTTTGTCTTGAAACTTGCCGCCACGATGTCAGGGATTATGACGATGATACTTCACGCTTTATAAATGATTTGAAAAGAGGCGAACCCATTTCGATTATGGCTGCGCCCGCTTTGTATATAAACCCGAATGGCGGCAGGCTTCTTGCATGGCTGAAACAACTGGGCGTAAGAAAAATATATGATGTATCTATCGGTGCGGACATATGCACCTGGGCGCACATACGCTACGTTGAACAAAAAAAGCCTGTGTCGATTATTACACAGCCTTGCCCTGCCATTGTTGACTATATACTTAAATACAAGAAAGAAATTATAAAATATCTTTCGCCGGTACACAGCCCTATGCTTTGCACAGCCATATACATGAAAAAACATGACCAGATAACCGACAGCATTGCAGCGATATCTCCGTGCATAGCGAAAGCTCATGAGTTTGAGGCAACGGGCAATATTAAATATAATATTACATTTAAAAGGTTATTCGAGTATGTAAACGAAAACGGCATTATACTGCCTGATTACGGCGCGCGTTTTGACCACGAAGAAACCGCGTTTGGGCGTTTGTATTCAATGCCGGGAGGGCTTAAAGAGAATTTGCAATTCTATTTCGGAACAGGCTTACGCGTAGACCAGGCGGAAGGTCATGGAATAGTGTATGAGGCTATTGACGCTTTCGCGAAAGAAAAAGAAAGTGTACTTCCCGCGATTTTTGATGTGCTTAACTGCGGAGAGGGTTGCAATCTTGGTACTGCTGTGGTTCATGATATTAGCAGGTTTGAAGCCCATTCAATTATGAACAAAGGAAGAAAAGCCGTTTCCGCGACATACGACCTTGAACAATACAAAAAGCTTTTAGAACATTACGACAAAACACTTAACATGAATGATTTCATAAGGATATACAGACAAACCTCCATTAATCAGCGAGTCTTTAACGAAGCGCAAATTGAAGCGGGATACAAAGCCCTACACAAGTCCACACATGAGCAAAGAACCTTCGACTGCGGAGCATGCGGCTGTGATACCTGCCATGATATGGCTAAAAACATAATAGCCGGCGACAATATTCCGGCAAACTGTATACAGATGCTGGTAGATGAAATTAAAAGCGTGTTGGAAATTGCGACATCTAATGTAGGCAGTGCCGAGTTGCTGTTGAAGGATATCACTAACATCAAAGAAAAGTCGGCAATGATTTCCGAATCAATGTCTACGCTGAACGACAGCTTCACCAAATTTAAAACTATTTCTTCAAATATCCTTTCCATTGCGATGTCAACGAATCTTGTAGCGCTTAACGCGTCAATTGAAGCGGCTCGCGCAGGGGTACACGGAAAAGCCTTTGCCGTTGTCGCGGAAGAAGTTCGCGCCCTTGCTTCTAAATCAAAGGTTGTTGTATCCGAGTCGGATGCAATATCGGCGGAAGCTCTTTCCGCCATCACCTCTGTAAATGATTTGATTGACAGCATCGCAGAAAATTACGACAAAGCACACATAAGTATTTCCGTTATGAGCCAAAGTCTTAACGCGATTATTGACAGCGTTCATCATTAGGAGTCAGTCTTTATTATTCACAATAAAACCGAGGAAAATCATGTAACTGGCTTACATGCCATATTCTTTTGAAATTTCTTTGATTTTTTCAATCATTGCATCGTCGTCCGGTGTTGATGCGTTCAAACTTTGAATCGGTATTCCCTTCATCATCAGTTTAATTTTAATAGCGTTTTGTAAAACCTGATTGTCTTTGGCTTTTGCGTCAAGTAAGTTTTCAATTATCTCTATGGCTGTTCCCTTCATGTTAGCACCTCCCATAATTATTGCGAATTTGATAAGCCAATTAATAAAATAACTAAAATGAAAAGTGCACTCACTATCGCACATATATTGATTAATATTTTAGTTCTATGCTCTTTCTTTTTTTTACTCAGAAGTTTTAGTTCTTGTAATTGGACGGCAGTATATTCATCATGAATAGCATTAAGCCTTAGCTGCTCTCTTGTTGTATTAGCAGGATTTTCTTTTAAAAAATTAATATTTTTTTGTGAATAGCATTTACGCATATACTCAATAAGTCCTTCAATTGGCTTCGTCCTGTCATATATTTCGCTTATTTCATATTTACGGCAATTATCTGTTGTGAAAGCGTCAAGATGTGCGTACATAATAACCGTAGAATATTTATTATATTTTCTTATTAAATCAACAGAATTAAAGTTTATTTTATTTGATTGATATCCAATTATAATAAAAAAATCAATATGCTTATGGTCAATGATCATTTTTGCTTCACTAAAACACGAAACAAAATCTGCAGTTATGTCAGAACTATTTTGCATATATTCTTGCAACCCTTTGGCACTACCTAGTAATCGGTCTGTCATAATTAATACATTAATTTCAACGCCGAATGTGAATTTCTGCATGGCTAGTATTTGTTTTCTGATGTTTTCGTAATCAATTTTATCACAAGGGTTAATGAACTCATCAACCGATGGATAATATTTGTTAATCATGTTCATAATGATTCACTCCACAGCTTGTACAGATTATCAACGCTGTGTCCGTGTTCTTTTGCCATGAGGATTGTCTGGGATGTGCCACTCTCTTGTTCGTTACAGAAACAGATTAAACGTGATGAATTGTCAATCATATATTTGTTGCATACTTGGTAGCATTCGGTTGTGGAAGCTTTCATCGAAGTAAACATAATCCCGTCAGCGGCATTTATTACCTCTTTATGTATTTCACCCCATTCGTCGGAAAATGAATGGCCGATGTAAGGCTGGACGGCTATTAACTTTATATGGGAGTATTCTTTGCTTTGGCGTAATTCCAGCACAGTTTGGGCGCATAGTAAATCGAAACCCCTTTCCATGCCGCATAAAAATGTGTGGAGCCCCTGCTTATCGGCATTAATTATTGCGGCATTAATAACGATGCTTAATTTTAAATATTTCTCGAGGGTTTTGATGTCGAAAAATAATTCTAAATCTGTTTCGCCTGCCGCGTCAAAACCGCATGAAAATGCTCCTTCACAAACCGCTTGCGCAATTAGTCCATAAGTATTCGCGTTTTCGGGTGATGCTGCGTAGGAGCGGTTTCTCATTGATGTCGCGATATCAAGCGAAAACGAAAAATTTCCCGAACCATGCCCCCTTATATAGACTGTACAGGATCTATCAATGATCATAAGTTACCTCCACTTATTTTTGCAAATCAAGAAGTAAACCCTCACAGTAATACTACTGTAAGAGATTCCCTTTTTGATTTCTGTTTTAAGCTTTAGAGTTGTTGAATATTGATGTGCATATCTGTCAGCTTCATTGTAAATCATCACACCAGCCTAAAATCGTTTGATCTTGTATAAATTATACTGAAAATACTTCTTATTGTCAATAATATGCTTTATAGGCTCTTAATTCATGCCGTCAGTCCGTTTACCATTGCAAGAGTAAAGGAGATAGTGACGGTAATGTACAATATTGACTACAAAGAACTAATAAGCTACACCTCCCATGAATCCGAATTGTCTGCCAATGCCTTCATCATGGAAAGAAATACTTTGCGTTGTCTACCACTCATTTGATTCAATGCATCGTGAATTTCTGGCGGGAGCATGGCGGGTTGGTAATTGAACTCCCCACAGACGATGTATTCGATACTGAGATTCAAGGC
>Ga0131853_10005995_pt1 | contig 21941 bp, 9 predicted proteins | sample TergutLab28metaG_FD_92764 | JGI IMG/M metagenome (GOLD analysis project Ga0131853, IMG submission 92764) | Labiotermes labralis P1 segment gut microbial communities from Petit-Saut dam, French Guiana - Lab288 P1 (version 2) (version 2) | ecosystem: Host-associated > Arthropoda: Insects >... | reverse complement strand
CCCCTTGTCGGCTGTCCACGACTGCTTATTCAATTTATTCGCAGCTACCCTCCATAAAGGAGGCCGTTCCTCTATCCGCAACCTGAGGACACGCCATGCCGTGGTGACAGGGACCCACTACACGGCCAAGGAAACTAGCATTGAATTTTATTTGTTTGTGTATATCAGAAAATTACATCCAAAATTTTAACTGTAATTTCATTTCTCCTACAGACATCTTATTACAACTTCATGAAAATAGACGTGGATCATCTGCATCTGGAGATTTCCGTCACTTTTATCGTGGTCGTCATCATAACCGACATTCACGCAGACGACAGACGGTCCATTCCCACCATGGTTTTCTTCTTCCTCCAGGCATTCCTCCAGCATACCCTGCCACAGGCTACAGGGCTGTCTACAGTTCATCATCGAACATGGCAGACAGGCAACCAGTGAGACAGCAAGAGGACGCAGCTACTTGGGTAAACAATACAATATCCACTTTGTTTGCCTGGACCTGGAATTTGATCCATCATGTTACAATAAACATTTCAGACAGTGGTTCTTCATTTTTTGCCAGGTTGCTTGTCTGTTGCTTTCTATACTGAAAGTGGAAGTAAATATACTACTGAAGTTCAGAAGGCTATTATGTGCTCATACCCCACTAAAATTAAGCTTCCCAGTGGATTGAATGATTATAATGATCATTCAACAATTTTTTGTAGGATACGATACTTTTGGGGGATTGATGGCTATGTTATTTGAGCTGATATGGCCACAACTACAATTGCCCATGCAAGAAAAAGTTGGAGTCAGATTTATGATCAACTTCCCTTATCTGAAATACACTCACTTTCTCAGAATGTGTGCTTTTCTGTATGTTGTGAATGGAAATGTATAATACTAACCCTTCTGTTCTTTAGCTGCTCCCTGAGACTTCAAAAGACAAAGAAAAGAAAACTCCAGTGAAACGAGTTGGTAGAGACACGCCAGTTGAAGCAGGCTTCTTGTCTGTTCCAAAATTCCAGCAGCGGGACATGGGTAGCACAAAACGACTTAACCTGCCCGAATTCGTGGTAAGCAGTGGGAGCATTCAAGGTAGTCGACATGAGCTGTGGTTGCGTTCACATGGTCAACAACAGCTGGAAGGTGACAGCTGTCTGGGAAGTCCCTCATCTGCAGCACCTTCCGAAGATGTGTCACCAGAGTGTGTTGCTCCAGCTGTAATGTTGGTGCCACCACCATATGGGGCTGCTGCATGGACAACAAGCCTTCAGTCACCTGCATCATCAAGGCCTGCCAACATCACACCAGATGAGGACAGCCAGACAAACATTCACATTCAAACTAGTGTTGACACAGTAGTTGAAGATATTCACAGAAAAGATTCTACTGTAAATTTGAGTGTTGTTTCTGAAACAATACATGAATCTACACCCAGGAACGTTTTTAATCTGAGGAGCATAAGTGGATCTTCGTCAGATATTCCACCGGACACAGACGCCACCAGTGGAGACACAAATCTTCGACAAACAAGCTTAGACACAACACAGCCATACACATCTGAAACTGATACTATTCCAAGCTCTTCCCAACCATCAGTTGAGGATGAACCTGATGATGCTTGGACACAGCAGTCACCTCTTGAAACCAGTGTTGAGACAATAGCAGTCCCTATGGCTGAAGAGCTGCATAATACAGAAGTAGGCACAAATGACGTGGATGGACAGAATGTCTGTAGTGTTACAGATAAGAGGTTAGGTTGTGAACAGCACTCTGTGCAGGATGATGACACTGAAGAGCATGGAGAAGGTGAAAGTGTTGCACAGGCATTTGGTGATAAAGGTGATGGATCTAAAGAACGGCTTGTAGTGAGTGCCTCATCAGAGGAAGAAACTTGCCCAGAGCAGTCACAAACTTGAGACAAGTGACAGAAAATACATTTCACTGTCACGTGGTGAATTAAGTACAGTAAAGATTGATTTTGAGACTGGTCTATTTAAACAGAGAATTAGAGACAACATATATTTTTATTTTTTATGTACGTTTAGAGTTTGGTAAATGAGGAATTAGTTTTAATGTTTGGCAATATTAATAAGTTGACCAGTTTACCCCACTGTCCCTTGATTGATGTAATAATGCTGTTGCTTTAGGAATTCAGGAAAAGAAAACAGCTCTTAGATACTGAAACCTCCTTTAAAAAAAAAAATCCATTATTTTTCATGTCTGAATTAATTTGTGTCTTTAAACATTCACAAAATATATCCTATAATAGAGGTAAATTATAGCAGCCCTTAGCACAAAATCTTTTGGCACATTGTGTCTCCTGACAAAATTACTTACGTTTAGGAATATGCCGTTAATATAAAAAATGAACTTGTTGCCTGCAACTAATTTAATCAGATTATCCGTCTTGTGTGGATGCAGACACAGAATATCCTGTATTGATTGTGTCACTTTGGCAGTTGGGAAGCCTGTACATTCAGAGAATAGGCTTATAAGACAAAGGAACATAATTTCTTCGCACACTCACCCCCATGAGACACTTGTCTGAACTTGCCTCTTATGGTGTAAACTGTCTTCATTTTTTGCCTTAATCAGGCCTACATCAATACATTCAGGAGGAGAATATATGTGACTGCAGTGAAATGTCACCTTACTGTTAGACAAGTTATTACCTGCGGGAGCCAAACCAAGCCTCATTATGTGCTTCAAAAGTGAATTATTTCTTTTAATTAGAAATCAACACATTTCAATGTCTTTCATACCTTATTCAGTTCAGTCCTGAAATGGCTGTATCAGAGTGGATTCCATGTTGGCAAAGCTGTCAGTCAGATGGAAATGTACAATATTTTCCTCTTCAAAATTGTATCTTGTATATTGTTTTATATGGTGTAGCCTTTTATACTCGTTGGGGAACTCTTTAAAGATTGTAACATAAATGTTCCATACATTATAGATGTTAGCAACAGTGTGAAGAGGAAACAGTGTATCTCCAAGCAACACAAAGCAAGTATGAGAATTTTGAAATCGGGGTGTTGGTCACAGAGCATTACATCTAAACCTGCACCCAAAGGGTTAAGCATTGTATTTCATATCTCACAGCACACAAACATAAATTATTTTCCACAAAACATGCTGGAAGTGTCCTTTATTGTTATAAATACAAACTTCAGGTCTCATCCATGTTTCCAGAAATGCATATGAGAGTTCCTGTATCGATATTGGTATAGCATTTTAAGTATTTACTGTCAGGCATATATTTTGTGTTTCTCAAATTGTTTTCGTACACTTGTTTTTAAGTAAAATCGACAATAGAAGTGAGGGGTGTTACATCTGGAGGTCCAGTTGGCCAAAGTCACTTTAAAATGATGCACTCTGTCAAAAATTCCTTCTTTGGTGTCCTGGCTGTATGACACATAGTGCCACCCTGTTGAAGCATCGAGAACTGTCAGCAAAAGGATATGACACAGCCAGAGATGCTGTGAACATGCATCGAGATGTTAAGTACTATGTTTTCAATTAAGGTCCACATCCAAATGTGTCATTCTGATTTTAATTACCTGAACCAAAACTAATATTTCACGAACTCAAAACCAAAAATAATTAGGTTTGGCTCCCAGAATGTCTTAAAAACCGGTAGTTGCCTCCTCCTAGTTTAAACTTGCTATTTCTATTAGAAAAACTAGGAGTATTGTTGCTGGGAATCAATCCAAATAGTGGTATGGTAGGGTCTCGTTTTGCAACAGTTTGTTCTAGGACAATTCAGTTTTACAACCCTTGTCAAGTTGGACCGAGTACTCCCAAATTGTGGTGCATTACTGTCGCAACTCAAGTGTCCTCTCTCTACTTAGTGTGCTTCTAGCTCTTTTCATGTGTGCATGTGTTTCTTCTTTTTCTATTTTAGTGCAGTTCTTGTAAGTTGATTGTGATTTTTCCACCCATGACATCCATCAAAAGACAGAAAAGAAGAAAAAATCAAAATAGTTGACATTACATTCTTTATTGATGTCTTCTCAACCACAGCCTGGGCCTTCTTCAACAACATAAAAAGTGATTTGATTGATATTTCTTTTCAATTATCTGCGTTATTTTCTGTATACCTAATTCATTAAATTAGAATTGTATGTCATAATATAAAGATATATTGTAAATTATAAAATTATTTGACTAATTGGTTTGGCCCATGAACCTATTACAATTTAAACCATTTAATTAGTACTCGTTTTACAACGATTCGATTTACAACTAAATATTCGAGAACATAACCCTGTCATAAACAAGACCCTACTGTATATGATTTTTTTAGAACTGTTTCAAATTGTGACAATCTGTTAAAATGCCTTTCTGAGAGAGTTCTGCATTGGGTCAGGTGATGGGACCATGATATACACATTCATATGTGTTTAGTTATGAGTGGATTGCTTCAGGTTTTGGAGTATCATTCTCTATAATGATCAAACTGCAAATTCAACAAATGAAGCACATATTATTTTTTCATTATAGTAAAACCAATTATATTTTTCTGTAGTGTTTTGTATGTACAAATACTTCCAAAATCACATATTTAACAAGGTTAGTTTTACAAATTAGTTTTCAGATTACATAAAACAGTCAATATCTTACTTATAATCTTTAATTTCATTATTTTTATTTAAACCCCAAGTTTATAAAATACAGAAATCAAGGAACAAATTAAACTGCCACATTCAAAGACTACAGTCAGCACACAATAATCTGCTTAACAGAGGCCTGAAACCAAAACCCACAATCAAGTGGCCAGACTCCTGTTTCATATTCAGGAGTTTTTGGGTTCAGATCTAGAGACAGGCGATTTTTACTGAGGATTTTTGTGGTTTTCCTCGGTCTGTCAAGGGAGAAGCCAGAATGGCACCTGAGATTAGGGCTGGACTGCTTTTTTCCTCAACCTTTCAATTCACTTCACTTGCCCTACCATTAGACACTACATACTGACACTGTATAATTTTAGCAGTTGACAACAAGGCTAAATAACACTCTTTAAAGAAAACAAGACACTATAGTCTAAGCTACTGGCAGCAGCCTTAAATTTTAATAAACAACAAAAACAAAGGCCTGATAACATGTGTAGCAGAAAATATGACATAAAATATCATGTACACAAGTCTGTATAGTGTCATAGCAGCCAATGTACGAACTGGCAAGTGGTCTTTATTATATCTCTGTTGTTGTTGTTGTGTTTGGCATATGAGGAGTGAGTTAAATATGTTTAAAAAGGGAGATGCCAAAGTTACATCTGTCTATACACTGTTTATTTCAGCCAGGAAATAACAGTGATGAATTCTAAATGTGTGCAGCATTCAGAGCATTTTATCTTGCAGTGAGTTCTTTTATTGCAACAACTTTGCTTCAGTTTAATTATTCATTCCACAGACATTTGACTGTATCCAAGAATGATATGGTCAATAAGCCTGTCCCAAATGTGACAGGTAGATATGAGCGCAATTAAACAGTGAGAACCCTGACTCAGGCAGGACTGTCTTCTACTCTGGAAACACATTTTTAGGTAGTATCTGAGTAAAACCTCTGCTTAATTATTTTTATTTTTCTGGAAGCTCTTTGTTTACAGAAAAATTGTGTTAACACTACTCACACAGCACCAGACAGGTGCCAGATTATTGGATATTTGGGATTATCAGGCAGTACCTATGTTGACAAAACTTCTTACAGGTAGCCTAATATTTGGTTAATCAGAGGAGTATTCCATTTGAGTATCTCCTCCATCTGCTGGTTCAGGATCTTTAGGGTCATCATCTGTGTTTTCTCGAGTCTTCATTGCTAAAGAAGCTGATGGATCAGGAGACGAGGTGTCAGGAGATACCACAAAAGTTGATGTACAGACACTTTTGGAGGCCTTTTGGAACATATTTCTGAGATTTGCATGTTTCCAATGATGAAGCTTTTTTTCTGGTAGGAAGCAAAATATAAGGTCTTGAGACTGCTCTGATCTCCTCAAGTGCTGAATTATCAGGATTTCCAAATTACAAGACATCAGATTAACAGAATTGTGCCGTATTTTGTTTATTCAACATTTTAACTAACCAGCATTTTAATATAGATGCTTCAAATTTTAAATTTACACTCATAAGTGGCTGTTAAATATACTGTCTTATGGTAACTACAGAAAAGTTAATCTTGCAGTCCGAAGTTTGTCTCTTAACACCATATCAATATTCTGGGTGTTCATAGGCTATGTCTGAATTTATTTTCCTACAATTTAACATTGAAGTAATAATTCCACTTCCATTACACCATACTGTCTTATGTAAGTCGTAAGCAAAATAATACTGTTTTGAAATATAGAGTGATTCTAAATACTGGGTAGTGGTATGTATGCAGTATTTTGTGGTGTACTTTTTGACTGATGATAACAAAGCTGTTTGACAGTCACTGTTACAGTTGTGACTTCAGTACTGTGCAGTTTTACATCATAAACAGGTGCAGTTATGTTTGGAAGGAACAGCATTAGTTGCATTACAAGTAATTATGAAAAAAGAAATAAGAACACATTTATAAAAATGTACCTTTGTTATCACAGTTGATAGTTAAATAAGCAAAACCTAAAACAAAAAGCATAAAGGTTTAACGCCATGGAGAACTGCATCACTTGACGCTTTTCTCTGCAAGCCTGTCAAATTTGTTTTGTTTTAAACTGAAGGATATATTTAGACTTTATTATGTACATTCCTCAAGTCTGAGAAGTCAGTAGGGCTGCTACAAATCTCCTCATATCAGTAACTTAGTTCCAGTGTAGGATCTAAACTCTAAGTGTGGATTCAATTACGCTGCTTTTTGTCTAGGAAAGTACAAAACAAAAATAAAATTTTAAAATCATCATTACATAATGTCAGGTCATTTCGAAATATACACTTTTCTTTGGGGTAGGGAACTGAAGCCTCTTCTTCGAAAATAATATTTTATATACAAGCCAAAAGGTTTTTCTTAAAATTGCTATAATTTCCTTAATATTTCCTTCTATTATTTCCTACATTTGTTGTATTTTTTGCTGTGATACTGCAGGGTTTATAGCTAAAAATTACTGCTACTACTATGACTATTACTACTACTCTTCCTGCTATCATAATCATCACCACCACCACCACCTCCATACTACTACTACTACTACAATGATTTAGTAGTAGTACTACATGGTAGTAGTAGTAGTATATAGAGGATATAATTCATCCATAAGCCATCTACAAGTTATAATTCTAACTGGCAAATGATATTTACCAGTGTCTTTAAGCAGAGGTTTCACTCCATTTGTTTTGTAATTTATTGCTTCTATTTCACTGTTTGTTGGTTGTATTCCTACTTTTCAACTTGCAACGTCTGTGATATCCATTCTGGTTATTTCAACTCATTGTTTAGAATCAAGAAGATTATAAGAAAATGAACACACTACATTCTTTAGAGTAGTGGCTTGTATATTACTTCTTGTTATATACTTGAGTGTTTTAGAACTCTCCACCGAATTATAAGAAACATTAGAAGTGATCAGATTATTGTTATCCTCACTAATAAGTATTGTTAATTTTGTAAAACAGTTTGTATGATCTAAGACAATGTGATAACATGTGGTAACATGGTATTATGATTTTGTTAAGAATCACAGTTTACTTTCAATACTGAGACAGCAACTTGCTCCAAAATGTTGGCAAATTTCAATCACTCTACTCAGCATTACACGCCACATTTATAGTAAATTAAAAAATGATCAAATGAGACTAATAATTCTGAGATCATCCTCTCAAATGCTGAATGCTTTTTGAAGATAAAATTTTTCTGGAATACGATGGATGAGTGGTTCGCAAATGGATATTTTACCTACATCTTCAAGGGTAGTCATCCTATGAAGAAGAGCCAGTGGTTGCCCTCAAAGATGAAGGCACAACAATCCTTTGAAACATCAGGAACCACTTGTGCAGAGACACAATGTCACATCCAAGAAGAACTGAATACTAAGTCACACTGCTCTGAGAACCTCAAATCTTCCAAAGCTCTTCGGCTACCACTAGTGACAAGACCATCATATCTCCAAACACTGTGACAAATCGAAGAATATATTTAATTAGTCACAGTGTCTGCAAGTGAGACTCACTTTAATGTGTGGTGGTTAAATGAAGTTACTACTGAAGCTAGGAAAACCCTGTATTTTCTGATTATGCAGCTCCACGTATTTTGAAAAGCATGGCGTAACAAGAATGGCAGTCAGGGAAATGTAATGCACAGTGTTTTGTTATCCTGTACATGTACAAGTATGCAAGACTTATTACTGCACTGCTACTTATTACACTTTGTGAAATAGCGATATTATTTAAATTATCTTAAATTTGTACCAACCAACAGGAGCCAGTGTAGCGACTAGGCTATGGACTGGATGGTCCAGGGTTCTAATTCTGGTAGAGACAAGAAGTTTTTCTTCTTCAAAACGTCCAGACCGGCCCTGGAGCCCATCTGGCCTCCTATTCAGTGAGTACCAGAGTTCTTTCTTGGGGTTAAAGTTACCATGAGCATGAAATTAACCACTCACCTGCATCTAGTGGCAAAGTTGAAAATGAGTTGATCTGTACCTCCACCTCTATGAGAGGTCTCCATGGCATGGACAGGAAAAGCTTTACCTTCTACAAACAGAAGAACGTAATATCAGAACTGACAAAAGTTTTAACCACACTTAGATAAAAATGCAGAAGTGATGAAAGTTGAGCGTCTTGGCTTGAAATGCAATACTCACAAACACTAAACTTTCTCAGAAAGCAGAATTTTTGCACCCAAGAGTTATTTTTATGTTACCATACGACCTTGTTGAACGGTGTCATTTGTCAAAAATGTGTCAGAATATGAATGAACTCAGACAAAATTAAAACCTATGGACTCTTACCATGTAATGTTATCACAATGCCTTAAGTCACTCCTCCTAAGATAATGTGTATATGTATGTGTACATATTGTATGCTTTGAAGATGTTATCTTCCTAGCTTTTCGGTCCACCTGTGCCTTGTCTGTCCTGTATGAAAAACTTCTCTCTCCTTACCCATTAATGTCTGATATAACCCATTTATATTCAGACTTCTCAACTTAAAAAAAAATAGCTGCAGGTGTATGTGCATATTTTGGTTTGTAACCTGAGGTAGGTGCAGTGTCTGTTTTATGGGAACAATGTGAAACAAACATAAAATAATTGTGTGAAAATGAATTAAGTAACAATTTGGCCCTTGTAGTGTAGATGCAGCGTGTTTTCTGTGATGTATGGTTTCAGTTTTTATGCTTTAAAGAGGTCTAACCAGTTACATAAGCTCTACACTGCAGTTGTGTTAGTGCTCAATGACAAACTATGTGATATATGGCTGTGTCACTTGTCTGACCTCTATCGATTGTATGTTGCACTGTTGAAAGGGTGAGGTGCACATTCAAACTGGCTGAACACTGCACTTTTAAATTGTAATGATACTACCCCTGTGATAAAACTTTGCAAATCCCAAGGAGTAAGTAAATTCATGATTAGGTCCACAGGCAAGCTGTGGTATTAGTTCACTTATTTGCTACCAGAATTTGCAAGTAAAACATTTTCTTCTGACTCCTAGTATTAAGTCCTGGCTGTTAGTTTATTTAAAGATGTGTTCAGATATCTCAACTTTCCTGCGTAAATGTTGATAATATCAGTTCATAAAAATCACTAAGATAAATTAATATGCTTATTTGTTTCTTGGATATTATTACTTGTATCCCAGTTCGAAAGAGATTTGACTGTTTAATGTTCTTTCTTATAAAGTCGTGTTTAGAAATGGGTTAAGACCCTTGGTACTGCAGCCTGAAGTGGATATATTACCGTCCCCTGATGATAGATTAAAATGGTGGAATTATTATTGGATGGGGAAAACTGAAGTGCTATGAGAGAAACCTACACATTGCCATACTGTCCACCATAAATTCCCCATGGACGACTCAAGGATTGATCCAAGGCATTCATTGTGAGCAGTTGGTGGCTAAGCATTTGAACTTGGACTGTCAGACAGTGGCATGGCTGAAGGTTCAAGTCTTGTAGGGTGTGGAGCAGTGCTGTTGGGTGAATAGTTTTCTGACATTTCAAAGGGTTTTAGTTCCTTTATCTACAGGTTCATTCAGCCCAACAATCTTGGACTGCTTGACCCTGCAAATACAACAATTCTTTGAAATATCAGAGACTACGCATCCGATGACCCTGTGTCAAATCCCAGAATCTTTGCCTCCTGTATTCCTTGCAAGGTAATGTTATGAAGAAGGTGAATACTGAGGCCACTGAGAAGAGTGTCATATCCTTTGCTTTGTTGAATCATAAAATTAAATAACAAATCCATATTTAATTTCTTCAAAAAAATGAAGAATGGGTTGTTACATCTCTTGGTAAATTAACGTGGCTTACCCAACAAAATGCAGACCTTCTAACCTTTCTCATCCTAGTAGATGACATGCTGTCTCTAAAATGTACTGGTGAATGGCATAACTTGCCATATGCCGGTCTCTTTGTGTCTGCTTGATAGCAATTTAAATGTCCACGAAAAGTACAAAAAAAAATGAATATACTAAGATAAAATTAACATTTAAATCCTAGAACAAGAGCAACACTGGCATTTTCATTGGTCCTGCTGACAAATGTCACATGATATCAGTTAAAACTTTGGACACAGTACCATCGTAATGGATCTGTGTAACACAAAGTGATTCTGCTGGTTGCAGGCTGTACCTAGCAGTAGGTGAACCTTCCGGCTTTCATCATTTCCATGAAAAATGTTTTTTATAACAATGCTTATGGCCTATATTTTGCATTTTTTTCAGTACCAGAGATTATGTCAATGCTGTTAAATAAGTCTGGATTGAATGCAAAGCAAAGCACCTGGTCCCGTAATTTAGTGTTACCCAGATCTTAAGAAAGGCATCTTTTCAGGAAAAAGAAAAGCAACTGAGCTTTTATGATAATACTGTACAGCGACATGTACCATGTTTAAATCATATATTCTAAATAGAGTAATGAATTTTATTAATAGGGTTGTCATCTGTAGTATGCTACTGTGTAATTTGGTACATAGGTATCTCTCAAATATTGGGCCCAGTTTACCAGTTTGTACAGTTTGATGTTGCAGAAGACTGTAATCTTGATTCTTCTGTTAGTATCTCAGCTGTCACAATATAGGGCTACAGAATTTTAGACTTTCCTAAATAAACTGATTTCATGCATGTGAAATGACATAAAACTGGTTAAAGGTGTTAGCACTTACAGACTGAACGAAAGAGGCAGGCCATGACCATCATTATCACTACATTTTGCATAAGTGCTTAAAAATAATAATAATAATAATAACAACAGTATAAGTAATTTCATATTCAGATTCAACTAATGAACATGCAAATCATGATGATGAGATGGATGGGATTTTGAGAAATACATACTAAATATTAGTCAGGAAACCTGAAGAGAAGAGACCATTCCAGAGACCTAGGCATAGATTGGAGGGTAATATTGAAGTGGGTCCTAAACTGTGTATGGTATTTGAGAACATACAGGGGGTTAAGGTGAGTCATTGTAGGGTCCTGTGACAGACAGTTGTGAAAATGATAATGAGCCTTTGGTTCAATACAAGACAGGGAATTTCTTCAGCAACCATGTGATATACCATTTTCTCCAGAGAGCTGTGCTTTGTGCAGTTGTTAAGTCAGTAACAATGAATTATGTGCGTTGCTGCATTCCTGAGCAACAGAAATCAAAGCAGTAAAAATAAGGACCAACTAAATAAGTGTTTGTTTCACAATGAAAGAAATGTGTAATCCTTTAAAGGAGAGTAGTTACTGTTTATACAGTTTGTTTTTTAACATTCAGAATCTTCACATTTTATGCACAGAGTGTATTTAAGTGTGTAATATAATCCTCAGAATAGGCAGTGATTATCTTCCTAAACATTAATTTGTTAGGCTTAATAACAGAGATGCAGAGTGTCTTCTGTCAGGTGGGAACTGAACTTTTCAATATTATTTAGACAATTTTCAGACACTGAAAGTTAATACAGAAAAAAATTCTTCATCTGATTTCTCTGTGCCATCTTGTTAGTAAGTGCTGTGATTCATCATATTTACAGATTATTTTTCTGTACCATTACTGCCTTCTAAGCATAACTGAAATGATCACAGAACAGTTTATAAATGGGTTATACATTACTACTCCCCACTATTATTCTCCAGTAAATTGTTGAAACACAAAATTTTAACCTCACTCATGAACTACAATGTTACTACAGTACACTCAGCCGTGTTTAGAGACAACTAGTCAAATATGATTGCATGTGATGGTTAATATTTGATTCTGGTGCCAGACACTGCAGTCATGTGGTGGCTGATATTTGATTCTGGTGCCAGACACTGCAATCATTTCACTGTTAGTACGGCTGCACATGTATAGACTATGTCTAAACTGAAAAAAAAGAAAAGAATTATACGAAGAAATAAATAGTCATTTCAAATAGTGTTGGGTCTTTCTCATTCTTTTTATTTTTCCAGTTTCTCAGAAAATGTGCAATAGGTACAGAACCAGTCTAGGCCTTACTGAATAAACTAAATCATTCAACTGTACTAGAGTTGTCATTCTTGTTTCATTATTTCTGATGACATTTTAATTTAGGTGAGTCTTTTCACATCCAAGCCTCTCCACCTGTTCTATCTTCTGAAAACTCCTCATTGTCCTCCCATGTTCTTTCTTCTGCATCATGCGCTTGCTATCCAGTTTTTCCCATCTTAATCTGGATCTTCTCTTGCTCAGTTTCTTTGTGCTGTCATTTTGAAGCCACATGTGGAATTCTTTCCTTCTTTTGTCTTAACTTATTTACTGAGTTGCCTTCATAGCACTATAGTTTTTATATTTCATATTTCTTTTTCCTGTTATTTTTCGGTATTACACTTTTCCAAACTCTCATCTCAACATAGTTGTCAATCTTTACATTCAATTAACAATTTTATTAACAACCTGGCACATTCATCAATAAATGAAAATGTGATTTTCTAAAAAGATGCAGTAAGTATTTTTTAATATATAACAACTGTAGAACATCTTTGAAATAAATTGAAGCCATTCATTATCACAGATTATAATGTGGACTCAAGAAGGCTTTGTTAATAGACAATAAGCAAATAATAAATCAATGTTTGCTACTTATTTAGTCTAGCCATTGTGAAGTTTCTCAAAACTAGTTTACCATTCTAAGAGAACACTGCCTTATCTCCTGTTTCAGTACTATTATACTTGGGTTGCTATGTAATCTCGTTAATAAAGTCTGCTAACATAATATAGCCATGTGACTAACAAAATCTAGAAACAGCTTCTTGTTTTTTGGTAAATGTAAGTAACTGTACTTAAAATATATAATGTTGTACGGTTATGTCATATTGAACAGACTTTTCCTACACCCTGTTCTGTAGTATGCATGGATTCTTAGTCACTGAATCCTGTTCTAACTAACCTTAAGGCACTTGGTGAAAAGTGTAGAATCTCAAGCTGTCAAGCGGGCTGTTTCACTCCTAGCATGCAATTATTTGTGCCAGTACGATCTAATATAACTTATGTGCAGAACGATCATCAAGTGATCTGTCGTACGACAGGTCCACAGCCTCTTCCAATGTGAGTTCCCCAGTGCTCATACAACACATTTTCAATTTTTAACTTCCGCGCCAAATAGTTTTAGATTCCAATTTGTGGTTACGCAGTCTGGACCGACCACATGTTTGTATGATTGTTGGGAACATTCCGTGGCTTAGGTTGGACGTATTGTACGTACAGCAGACGAACGAAAATGGTCGCTGTAATACACAGTGGAAGTGGTGATAACGTGAGACATTAGTTAGTCTGCCTCGTTGTTTGGTGTTTACGTGTTATTTTGAGTGCCGTGAAGACTGTTGGTCGCAATGTATTCTACGGTTTTCTTACTAACGTGGCATGTTTTGCGAAATTTCCTTATGTCGTGTAACGAAGTGAATAGATAATTATTCCCGTAAGAAATTTTAAACCGAAAATGTACAGAAATTGTGTCTTCCGTTCATTAGCCCTTTGCGTGCAATCTGGAACGATGTTACAGTGGCATACGACCTGTACATTCTCAAATTTTAGAAGCGTGGTTATAAAACCGTGGGTAAATGCAGAATGGGCTCATATTAGGCTAATACATCCATGTAAGTGCCTGAATGCAGAAAATACGTTAGTGACAAAAGACTTTTTTGAAAATATTAAAGACAAAAGTAAAGAAACGTTTTTGGATATGATACATATATTTGAATCTAAAGGTATTCATAGACGTGGCCACGTTGAATTTATTTATGCAGCCTTACGTCACATGGAAGAATTTGGTGTTAATAAAGACTTGGAAGTATACAAGTCTTTAATTGATGTTTTACCGAAGGGTAAATTTATACCAACCAACATCTTCCAGGCAGAATTTCAGCATTATCCCAAACAACAACAGTGCATTATTGATTTGTTGGATCAAATGGAAGAGAATGGCAAGTATCTTAAAAGACTCCGGTTCTGAAGAATCGGGCAGGTTTACATGTTGATAACAGTATTTGTCTGTTGTGTAATTTCAGCATGCTCAAAATGAACACATCTAAGACTATCCTATAGTAAGAAACAAATTAGGACTGCCTTAAAAAACTTTCTTTTGTCTAATTCTTTTTATTCTATGGAAGCATATTTTAGTAATAAATTCATATAAAGATCTTGGCTTCCTAATTTTAAGTATTACAATTAATGGATTTTAATAATATCTAATAATAGTTATTTAACCCAGTAATATATTTCATATTATGAAACATAGTAACTTAATGTCAGTGGGTAATGCAACTTAACTTATAAAACAGAATGTAATATTTACTTATTTAACTTGTATTACTTTCTACATCATATTACTACTATTACATGTAATTTTATATGACTGATGCTTTCCTCTACATAGCATCTATATTTCGTTTATATATTTTTATTTATGTGTTATTATTGTTGTATAAGCTTGCAACTACTTCTTTATCCCAAAGGTTGTTTTACCTAGCAGTTTCGATGACATTGTAAATGAGCAATAAACAGTAAACTAAAATTTGAATGTTCACACCAAAAATGCTCATTCCTACTATCATTCTTGCCTGGAGGATCAAAATTATACCCAGAGATGTAAGCCACAGAATTATAGAAGAGTTATAGGAAGTTTCTGTCAAACATCACTATTATTTGTAGTTTATTTATGAATATAAAAATGATTTATTGAAAATACATTTGTCATCAGGTAAACTCATAGATAATGTCCAGTCTTAATAAAATTATCCAGGATGATATTCAAACTATTGAGTATGAACACTATTCATTCATCTTAATGGACCTGAATCCTACGTTTAAAATATGTGGAATGTTTTTGCTGGGATTATGTAATATTTTTTGGTCTCTTAATCTAAGGTGTGATGCCTGACCCAGATATGGAAGATATGTTGATCAACATCTTCGGAAGACGAGGCCATCCAGTGCGGAAATACTGGCGTATGATGTATTGGATGCCTAAGTTCAAGAACATTTCACCGTGGCCACTGCCAAATCCTGTTCCGAGTAATAGCTTAGAACTTTCAAAGTTAGCACTAGAACGCATGAGCAGTATAGATCTCCAGTCCAAGGTGTCAGTATATCAGGTGTGTTGTAACATATTTTCTTTCTTTGTTTATTAATATCAACAGTGTAACCCTTTGAAGCCAGAGGTTCATCTAAATAATATTTAAAAATCCACTTCCTACCTCACAGAGAACAGAGGCTATCTTCATTACCAAGAACAGTGAGCTAATGCTGTACAGGGAAATAATTGCTGTTTGTTCTGAGATCCATACAAAACACCTAAACACACTGTGTTGGCTGAATGTAGAATGTTTTAATGTTAAATAAGTTCTTACATGAAATAACCACTGTGCTGTAAAGGCTTAACCCTTGATAGCATAGTAGTTATTAATGTGTACCATCTATTTTTACATGAAGAAATTTTGCATTTTCCCATACAGTGTATTTAGTGTTTGTATGATACAATAGAGTGATTAGTACAAACACTGACATTTCTGCTGAATGAATGAATGAATGGTGTGTCTCAAACCATAAAATTCCCTGACTGTCTGGAGACACTAGAAGCAAAAGTCTGTATATTTACATTCTAGATCTGTTATTCTATAAATTTGATTCTTTGTTTCAGTTTATATATATATTGAAATGCAGCTGTAGTTACTTCATTAAGTAAAGTAGTTTTAATGAAAATTTTTTCCATCCTGGACAGACCGTCCAGTTAGATGTGTAGTATTTTTATGTGAAGAACTCACCCGTTAGCTGGTGTACCATACAGCAAAAAGATGATACAAAATGGATTCTGTTATTCTGGGATATAATGATGCATCACTGGGTGATCAGATCTTGACATTTTGACCCTTTAATATAGTGACATTATGTTGTGTGAGAATATCAGGCTCTGATTATCCAATCACACAGTGTCATTCCAGAAGAATGAAGTCCTCAGCTACAATATTGCCAAAACCTCAAAACTCACACTAGTGGTAAAGAGATCAGACAGGCAGGATTGAAGCACGTTGCCTTTGTACAGTAATACTTAATGTAATTAAATTGCAGACATCTGACATAAAGGACTCCATAGACAACACATGGATAGTGAGTGCACAGTCTCCCGTGCAGAGAGAACTCTTGGATATACATCCACATGATGTTTCGATATACGTGGAGGGAGCATTCAGAATATGGTTACGTAATGCTTCAGTGTCCTACTTTATTTTGCGTGCAGATCCAAGACCTAAGCCACACCTGCCTTCACAGGATCTTGATGGTATATATGATGTCTTCATTTGTAAATTGTAATGATTCTCAAGAACTATTTTAGTCTGTGTCTTCAAGGTACCTACTAATCATTAATTAAGAGTTGGTATAGTTTACTTTGTAGGCCTTTCATATGAACCAAAAGCAAGAATGCCTTATGTGGAAACCACCTACGACAGCATAATTTGGGTCAGATTGCAAACAGAGGAAAACATTTTTGTCTTTGGCTGTGACAACAACCCAGCCTGCTAGAGCTCTATTCCCCGGGAGTAAAGTAGCTGGGGACTGAATCTGAGAACTTATTGCCATCTAGTACTGGGTTAAGCATGCATGAAGCTACACATCTATTCCTCATACATCTTCCGGTTGTGATGTCTAATGAATGCAGTTCTAATAGTGTAGTTTTCCCTGAAATTGCTGAATCACATTTGGTATTTTTTAAATTGCTCTGAGCATAAATCAAAGTCAAGTCAACTTGTGAAATAAGCGAGTAGCAAATGTGATAGCAAGGGACCAATTGTAACTGATTGTAACTGGATTCTCACAGGTTTCACCATGCATCACCCAACATTCCATTGTCATTCTGTTTGAAGGAGTAACTGTAAATGTGAGCGCTTTGCATTTCAGTACCACCATCCTTGAACAACATGCTGTGATACAATTTTTGGGGGGGAGAAGGAGTCAAACCCACTGATTTTCACCATAGAGTCTTAGCACAGTATGGTAGTATTAACTGTAGGAGTCAGACAAAAGTTTATGAATGGGTAGAAATGCTTAAATCTGGAAGAACAAGTGTGTGTGATAAAACTCGATCAGAGCACCCATCAACACACGCTGAAGACCACATCGAGCATGCTGTTGATCTCATTCAAGAGGACCAACAGAATACTGTGTCTGAAGTCGGTGAGGTGCTAGACATCAAATTGAAACCTGCAGTTCACAACAAAAGAGGGCTGCCATAAAAAACTGTTCTCTTGCACCATGACATTGCTCGTCCCCATGCATCGTCCACAACACTACAGACAATTCAAAACCTCAAGTTCAAGGTCCTGCCACATCCACCTTACAGTCCTGACCTCACACCTTGCAACTTCCATGCCTTCAGTCCACTTAAAAAAGCATTACATGGTCACTGGTTTGGCAGTGATGAAGAAGTGAAAGCAGAGGTGTACATATGGCTTCAAGAACAACCTAAAACATGCTCTTCCAGTGGAGTCAGGAAGCTTGCGGACCAATACATGGTCGGACAGTAAAGTTCACGAACTCATCGCGGTAAAAGTGCTGCATACCTCATTGCTGAATACCACCGTGGTCGCCTTCAAAGTACTCCCCTTGGGAAGCTATGCACTGATGCCAGCGCCTAGTCCACCCTTCAAAACAATTTTGGGACTGGTTTTGTGGAATGGCCTTCAGAGCTGCCATTGTATTACTTCTGATGTCATCAGTGTCATCAAAATGCCTTCCTTTCAATATTTCCGTTATCTTCGGGAACAGAAAAAAGTCACTGGGGGCTAGATCCGGTGAATAGGCAGGGTGTTCCAACACATTTATTTGTTTAGTAGCTAAAAACTCCCTCACAGACAGTACCATGTGAGCAGATGCATTGTCGTGATGAAAGATCCATGAGTTGTTGGCAAAAAGTTCAGGTCGTTTCCATTTAACTTTTTCACGCAGCTTTTCCAGTACTTCCAAATAGTAAACTTGGTTGACTACTTGTCCATTTGGTACAAATTCATAATGAACAATCCCTCTAATATCAAAAAAATTCAGCAACATTGTTTTGACTGTTGATTTGGACCGACGGAATTTTTTTGGTCGTGGGGAATTGGCAGTCTTTCATTGTGCACTTTGCCGCTTCGTTTCAAGGTCATATTGGTAGACCCATGTTTCATCACCTGTGATGACATGGCCCAAAATGTCATCTTGCCTCTCCAAAAGGTCTTGGCAAATTGTAACTCTTCTTTGCTTTTGTTCTTCGGTGAGCTCCTTTGAGACCATATTTGCACACCTTCCTTATGTCAAGATCTTCAGTTAAGATTTTCCTAACTATTTCTCTGTTGATGTTCACTTGCTCTGCTATGCTCCTGACAGTCAGCCGAAGATTTTCACGCACAGTTTGACAAGTTTTTATAATGTTTTCTTCAGTTCTGCTTGTTGCTGGCTGTCCTGATCTCTCTTCATCAGTGACACTTTCTCTTCCCTCAGAAAAATGTTTCGCCCTCTTGTAAACTGCTATTTTCTTCATAGCATTAGCCCCGTAAACTTGCACTAACATCTCTCTGATTTCGTTTCCACTCTTTCCAAGTTTAACAAGAAATTTAATGTTCGTTCACTGCTCTAATTCAAGCTCCAACATTCTCACGGCGGCACACCAAAACACATGCAGACAGCAATAGATGCCACTCAGAAAGAGACTGCCATAGATCAACAACAACACAGCTGTGGAACACTGATATGTCAACATCATCAAACCATACTAAGGCTTTTGTCCAGTGCCGCCACGGCAAGCACACGGTGGCGAGTTCGCGAACCTGATTGTCCGACGACATACAAGCAGTATGTGTGGAACTGCAGGGAGACTATGCTGAAAAACAATAGAGCTGTTATTTACATTTCACTTTCTGTGTGGTTATTAAAAGGATATTGCCTTTACTTTTTGATTTATCTATGTAAATACAAGACTAATGGATATTTTTATGTTAAAGGAAACTCACTTTCTATTTGTGTGAATATGATATGCTCTTAGTATTTGCAATAAGTAGTGACAAAAAATTCAACCATAGAACATGTCTGATAAACATATATCAGAGAAATTATGATTCATATTTCAGATGTTGGTAACTTGAGGGTCCCATTTTTTGAGGACTCCATTGAAGATCAAGCCCTGGTTAGGCAACCATCAGTTCATGAGCAAGACGATGGAACCATCTTTGCCATGTGTGCCACAGGTACTTCAAGCAGAGACTCTCTTTTGTCATGGATCCGTAGCTTAGAAATAAATGGCAACCCTGTTTTGGCTAAGGTCCCAGTGCTGTTCACATCAAAATCACCACTTGGAGCAGTGGTACCAATAAACGAGTGTGATAGTGCAGATTCAACAGAGCATACAAATATGAAGTCAGTGACTGAGCATAAAGATGACACTTAGTACTGCAACTACCGTAGACATGTTGCTGTTGTCGAGTGTTTTTGATTGTGTGTGCAAATATTCTCGTTTTTCTAGTGACGGTTTAATATATGATTATCAACACCAATACAGATCAAATTATGGTTCGTTGATTCTAGTGTCCTAAGGTAGTGTCCATTTCAACATTTCTGACCCCTACCAGCCTACACGAGGACGTAGCCATATTTCTGATGTGTGGGAATCCACATGGTGGTTACACTGAGTGAAGGAGTGATCAGGAGATTGATGGTCAGGAGGGGACATACAGTTTAACACAGGCTCTGAACTACAGAATGATGGTGCGGCCATCTGCTGTTTTTCACATTCCCAAAGTCTTAACTTTTGCTAGAAGTTTCAATCTGTCAATAGAAATTCTGTACCTAGATCTGACTAGGGATCAAACTTGGAACCTTTTGATAAGAATTCAGTCATATCCCAAGACCACCTGTTCTTCACATAACATATTGTGAATACATTTAATTACTGGCTAATCAACAGGCCATTTAGATAATAGAAGTTTCCTGCTATTTTGCAAGTTTCATGACATAAAATATAGCTGACTAAAAGTTCCATTTTTCTGGGACATGACCAATCTGCAAGCATATCCCACAACTAACAGATTGTCCTTAGACCTGACAAGGTATTGCATTGGAGGCAGTAAAAACTCAGATTATTAAAGGTCTCCCTGGTTATAACCCATGTAGTGGGATGGCAAGCAACACACTACTGTATTTACCCAAATATAAGACGATCATTCATAAAAGATAACCCCCATTCACCATCTTAAATTTTCATGAAAATTCCAGTACAAAGATGTTTAACAATATGCATGATTATAGTATGACCCCCCACCCCCTATTTTTCAGATGATGAATTTTCACAAAATTCTCATCTAAAATTATCGTAAATGGATTATCACTAAATTCAAGGTAGAAGTGAAGATGGAAGCTGCATGTTTCTCCAAAATGTTGGCAACAGTCAACTAAATGACATCACATGCCTGATGACAGCCATCCAAACTGTACACTTTGCTATGTCATTCTATGACACCATGCTGACAGCCAATGATGTGACATATATATATGCACAGAATATTGCTGATGTTAATGTCAGCGCGGCTGTTGTACGTGAGAAAGTACCTCCCAGCTTTGTCATATTACCCTCATTGTTTCCCATTATTTGTTGAGGTAAGGTAGAGAAAATCTGTCATTCAAATTCAGGTTGATTGTCCAGCCCACAGCATGTCATTCCTGAGCTGTCCCAGCTGTTCCCACTTGCCATAAAATTACTCTATGAGAGTACAGTACCCAAAAGACCTGTACACTGTTGACTTAGTTGAACTTTGCTTTAATGCAATTTCACATGACTTTTTTTTATTATTTTCCTCTACATAATTACTATAAATTATCTGAAGCAAAAAAAATGCTTCATTAGCAGCTATAATTGAGTTTTCAAATTAAATTAATTACATGTTTTCCAATGATAATTAAAGGCTGTGTAACCAAAGGAGTAACGCAAATATAAAATTAAGTGATTCTGATGTGTATCACCAGTGCTGGGAGCACAACTGCTATGTACATTGGCAGGCACTTGTATAGACAGCTGACACCTCCATCACTGGATTTCTTCCATCCACTGCTGATGTCATGTCTGATATAACTGAGTTGTTCAGTCTTTCTCATTTTTCACACTAGTTTAGTTCAGCAACTGAGCAAGAAAAGTGACTAGAACTTCATATCCACATTTGATGAGGTTAACCTTTACGCAACGGGATTTAAATGGCTACAGTCAACCTTCGCGTACGACATTATTTTCACTTGGCATTTAAATTTTTGTACATGGTTTACAAAAAACTTTATTATTTCAGGAACCAAAAAAGATTTAATAATGGAT
>Ga0131853_10005993_pt1 | contig 21945 bp, 19 predicted proteins | sample TergutLab28metaG_FD_92764 | JGI IMG/M metagenome (GOLD analysis project Ga0131853, IMG submission 92764) | Labiotermes labralis P1 segment gut microbial communities from Petit-Saut dam, French Guiana - Lab288 P1 (version 2) (version 2) | ecosystem: Host-associated > Arthropoda: Insects >... | reverse complement strand
TAAAAAAGCACCGGGTTACGACTTACTCACAGGCACAGTGCTCAAAGAACTACCACGGAAAGGTTTTCGCGCACTAACCCAAATATATAATGCGTGTCTTCGCCTGGAACACTTCCCCAGATAATGGAAGATCAGACAAATAATCATGATAACCAAACCTGGGAAAGACCCAACTGAAGTGACTTCGTACCGACCAAACAGTCTCCTACCACTTCTCTCCAAAATATTAGAAAAAACTACTGCTACAACGGTTGAAACCCCTCCTCACATCACAACAACTGATTCCGGATCATCAATTCGGATTACGGCCACGACACGGAACCACAGAACAAGCACACCGACTAGTGCACAATATCCATGAGGACTTCCAACATAAACGCTACTGCACCGCAACTTTTATTGATATTAGCCAAGCATTTGACAAGGTTTGGCATCCCGGTTTGTTATACAAACTAAAACGAACGCTTCCGCATTCCCTGTACTCCATTCTAAAATCACACCTCACAAATAGAGTCTTTCAGGTGAGATACCAAGAAGAATGCACTTCATTACATAAAATACAGTCAGGAGTACCCCAAGGGAGCATCCTTGGTCCCGTATTATACTACATCTTCAATGCTGAACTACCAGTCTCTGATCATACACTCACTGCTACCTATGCAGACGATACAGCAATACTGGCATCCCACACCGACCCCCTCAACGCAGGTCGGCACCTCCAGCAGCATCTGGATAAACTCGAACACTGGTTAAAAAGATGGCGCATAGGAACAAACGAATCAAAATCCACTCATATCACCTTCACACTGCGGAGCGGTGAGTGCCCAGCTGTTCATCTAAATGGGACAATCATCCCCCAAGGAACTATAATTAAATACCTGGGAATTAACCTGGATCGTCGGCTGAAATGGAAATCACATATACAAAATAAACGCAAGCAATTGGGTCTACTGTTGCAACGAATGTACTAGATTATAGGACGTAAATCCAAGCCCTCCCTGACCAACAAATTACTTATATACATCATACTAAAGCCCATTTGGACTTACAGTGTACCATTATGGGGAACAGCATCCCAATCAAACATTGAAATATTACGACGACTACAGAACAAAATTCTCAGGATGGCGACCGACGCACCGTGGTACATACCCAAACATATGCTACACACTTATCTTAAAATACCAACTACAAGGGAAGAAATCACACGGCTTAGTACCAACTATAAAGCCAAAATAGAGGTGCAACCAAATAAACTCACGACATCCCTCCTCGAGAAGCAAGGCCCAGGCAAACTACGCCGTTACTCACCGTTTGATCTGCCTCACAGATTCATAACTTAAAAGTTCCTGTTAACTGAGGGTATTCACTGGAATACCCCTCACCACGACTCTGTACCTGACTGTTGTACTAATTTCTCCACACATGTACCAAAGGTCTACTACAGACCGACAGTATAAATAAAGGGATAAAAAAAGACTTCATTTCAATCACGCCTACATCTTTGAACTGTGAATCTCGCCCTGTGTCACGCACCAGTTTGACTCTTGGCCTCAACGATCGACAGACAGCAAAAGGTACAAACACACACGGCCCTTGTGTCAGAAACACTGTCACTAGATTAGTAATCCACCCTGTAACCCGTGTATTACGTTTACTTCTGGTAACCTACACGCTGTAACTTTCGCTGTTAGAGCTCGGGAGCGAGCCTGAAACCCATTACTACAATAAAGGGACTCGGATTACTACTAATCTGCGCGTTCGACCTCAAACGTATCCCAAAATCCCTACTTACTGCTCGGCTACGGCTCGGGATACAACGACAGAAACATACACAGGCACCACAGCTCACAAAAACAAGCACTTCTCGCTGATCAGACGCTGGCAACAGATTCTAGTGCTCACCATGTGGAAACAACAAAAATAGAACTTGCAAAGCAAAACTGTCTGTCTGACAGCAATTTCCATGATCAATGCATCACTGAGAAAAACAAAATCTTCCCCATGACCTCACAAACCAATTCTCTGTCCCAGCCTACCGTAATGCAGTCTCAAAGGGCACACTAATTTGAACCTATCGTAACCACATTAAAAGCCGTTCAGAAGACCCCACTACTTAATGTTAGCGTCCAGGTTAAAACCTCTCTTTGACTTTTCAATGTTTAGCTGACCGTAAATCTCAGCACAATTTTAGTAATTAACCAACTTAATGCACAAATTCTTGTTTTATAATATGTTTATTATATGCCTCTACATGTTTCGAGCACTATGTGCTCATCATCTGGAGGTCAAATTGTATTATACAGCATCCGGTATCATTACACCCGTAGTTGGCAGTAATAATATAGACACAATAGCACCCCCACCACCGACTCTATGACGTCACAGTCACGTGACTAACCCTTTGATACCCGGAAGTAGATCAATGACCGATTTTTAATACGCAAATGACCCTATTAATCTGCAAATGACCTTGTTCGTATGCAAATGATGTAATTGATACTAATAAGGCCTTGATCGATATGTATATTACCTGATATGCAGGCGTCCTTGATTGACATGAAAATGACGCATTTATTTTTCATACGGCTTTCATATATATGCAATTGATCTAATTATTATGCAAATTATTTTTGTCATAGACATCTTGTCGCCTTAACTCTTTTATTTTGAACGGCAAACTGCCTAGTACCTATTGGGCAGCCATCTTGGAAGGCCGCCATCTTACAATACGGCGGACGCGCGCACCTTTTTAAATTTTTAAAATTGTTTAATCTAACTCCGAATTTTTAAATTTTTAATATGACCGCCAGTGCGCTCTTTGCAATTATAACCTAACTTTTTACAATATGGCGGATAAATCGCTCTTTTTAAATTTATATTTTCAACTTAAGATTTTGTTATTCTCGAAAAAGAAGCGGTTGAGCGGTAGAATTCCAGACTCATACTTCAAAGATTGTAGGTTCGAATCCTACATCGTGAAACATTTCTTTTTTTTCAAAGGAAATACGATTTAGGTAATAAATAAACACATTTTTAATTTACAAATATATACAATATAGAATGTTTATTAATAAAATTAAAACACAATGTAAGGCATTAAAACTAAAAAATTTTATTAATACACACAATGCAGGTAATCAAAATAAAAAATACATTTTTTACATAGGCATACAAATAAAATTATCCATACTTATGGGCATTTATTTGGAACAAGACCCGTTTTATACGTTAGTCCATCCCACAATGCATCGAAAACAATGGCATTTGTGTTGGAGGTGTACAAAAGCACTTTCATTGAATACACTTATCTCGCCACTCCATCTGTTCATCTTGGAGTCCACAGAACTTTTTAATTTGTCTATGCAAGAACTTGCTAAATCCATCAGTTTTGACAAATCTTTTTTGCTTGGATAGAGTTGAGTGTTCTCACTCGTGATGCGTATATACCGTCCACAGTACATCGATAGGGTATGACGCGTGTCACCAAGTTGTTGCACTTAATTCTTTGATATATTACTCTGTATGTTATTCAACACAACATGGCCTGAAGATATTCCAATTTCACCTGTGGTTTGAAGTCCTCATTCAGGTAGATATACGCGTACATTGTCACTTTCTCGCTGAAGAAGAATGTACGGCGTAGCAACCCCGTCATCTGGAAAACATCAATGATAAGCAGGCTGAGTAGGACACTTTGCAAACTGCAGACCAGGAATGTAAATTTCAGCCATTGAGCGAGTGAATAGGCCGGCCGCAATGCACAAACATATCTGGACTTGTGACATGCAAACGTGCAAATGATGCCTGGTAGACTTATGTCGGCGAGTGAAGGGCATCCTAGCTGAGTGATATCAGTAACTGAGCCTTCGTTTTCACTAATAAATTGTTTTCTGAGGCCCGAAGCAATAGATTTCAACGGCAAATGATGCCTCGCGATGTAGCACAGTTTCCAGCTCTATATACAGTATATCGCCATCATTCCAATTACACCCGTGGTCAATGGCCTGATTTATTCTGGCGTTAAACGATCGTACTTCCTCCCTTTCGTACGGTCCCTTAAAGACATATGATAAGACTCTGTTACTGTGGTAGTCGACAGCCGCTAATTCCTTGTACAAAGTTCACCATCTCGCCTTCCAAGAATGTGAAGTCATTCACAAAGAGAGACATAGCAGACTGATAATCGTGAGTGAACTTACCTTTATTTACATCTGCGACTTGCACGACTGCTGCTGCTGCTGCTGCTGCAGATACAAATGGCCACAAGCGGGATACTCTCCAAACAGAGCGCGGAACATGCGCACTTGTGTTTTTCATTACAGGTGTAGCGAGCAGGTACAAACATGTTCACGAATGTCGTCATGGATTGTCCCTTGGCTCTGTAGAGGTCGTAGATGCAGCAGCAATGACCGCAGAATTCGAAGATAATCCCTGTAGTCTGTGGCGGTTGAATGCCAAGAGATTGAGTGGCGTTGCAGGAATGCCTTGATTTCGAAATTGTAGGGTGGTAGACCGTACGAATCAAAATAAGCGGCGTACCCAGAGTATGAAATACAAACAGCTACCCAATGCGAACCGGGCATGTGATGCTTGTCAATTTTGATTTCAATTATTAGGGCTTTATAAGTGTGGATGGTAAAAGATCAATTGGATAAACGCCTTGAAAATACTCTACATGTTTAGTTAAAACTTTATTGATCTGAATGGTATTCGTTCGACAGTCACGTTTCTAGAGATGTCGATTTCGACGTGTCCAGGAAATTCAGCATACAAAATGCAAGTGAAGAGTTCTGGTAGCGGTTTTTTGAACCGTGACTCAATGAGAACATTTCCCTGACGGGGGAGGCTTATATGTTCTTCGTCCGCCTCTCTCTATAGTGTTAGGTCAAAGCGAAATATGCGGAAACCCTTAGTCACTATCTCACATTAATCATGTAGGCATGGTAGTCCTGATGAATACCAGTAATTGGAAACAGTGTTTCGTAAGCCCTGGTAGCCCCAAACGGTGAAGAGCAATTCATAGTGAGTGGATTGGGAGGGTGATGAACATCGTTTAATAAGACACGAGATTTGTCATATCATTTTGATGAAAGTGGAATGGATTTGTACTTGCAGAACCAACGAATGAAATGTTTTAAACAACGCTATAAGAATCCTTTCTTCAATTCATCCGACGACTGCATTATCGATAGAGACCTGCTGGGCCCCAGAACTCAGAGTAAAATATTTTATCTGAGTATTGTAACAGGATAATGTGCTTTGCGTTTCATTCCCAAAACATTAGCGTGAGCAAGAAGAAGAGGGGCCTTCAATTAAACTTGTGTGATAAAAGGAGTAGCGTCTAAAATCTTGATACGCACTTTGTTGTCATCTGAAGAGGCCAAAAGATAAAAAGCTTCTGGTACACGTTTAAGCCTTATGTGTATGTCTATGCCATTAATTAGCATGATATTGCTATTGAACAAGTCAGCATGGAGTCTTCCATGTAGTTCTAGACGTTTGTCCTTGATGAGGTAATGTAATCGTCTGACATTACCGCTGTGGCCTTTGAGTTCTCCAGGTGAATCAGAACCGCAGTTTAAAAGCTTTTCAAGGTACGCATAGTAATGGTACTTTGTCTCGTGAAGAGTAAGGAGACACTGGGAGAACTAAACATTGAAAGCAACAAGTTGTTGACACAAGGAACCGTGTTTGGCTCAGCACATTCTATAACCGATCCATTAGTTTTCAAAAAGTTTGATACGCAAAAACAGACGCACGGAATTTAAATCTATGTAGTAATCGCTATGGCCCGAGCATTAAATTCAAACTGTGCATGGCTGTCTGCCGGCGCAATAGGTTTGTACGTAACAATGTGACTATTTACGACGGATGTTTGAATGCTACGCTTGAGGAAGATTTCTAGACCCGATTTTAGCACTGCATTATTTCTTCGTCATCTCTGTGAAAATATCACTCACCCTCCTACGTTTGCCTTGAAACGGAGCCATTTTTTGTTTACTTTTCCTTTTTTCTTTTCTTTTCTTTTCTTCAAGGTTGTTCTTTGCTTCACTAAATCCAGTTCTGAAAAAACCACCCACAGGGTGTTCTGGTTCCTTATTAAGAATATCTATTATTATATTGGAACCTTTTTAAGGCCTCTTTTCCTAGAGCCTCTGCCCCTGAATACAAGAGTTGTTTAAGAAAATGGAAGAGCCCTCTGAAGGACTTCGCCATACACCTCTGCACCCTGAAACTAGCTCTGGAAACAGGAACTACCACACCACCATCACTTTGATTACGGAGTACCGTGTACATCGAAACATTGTAACTGACAAACTGAGCTCTATTGCGCTGAGAAATTGTCCCGTCCTTTAGAGGCATGCTGCAAGCATATAGCGAAAATATGTCAATGCCGTTTAAGAGATATTTGTACTTATCGTATTTCGAGAGGAAACGTAAATCTGCAAGATCCATTTCCCAAACATCATGAATATCTGTTACAGGATATGGATTGCGAGGGTACCTTTTCGCACAGGTTTGTGCAAAGTGTACGTGTTCTGAGCTCACAGCCACTATTCCACATTCCGTTTTTTATTTTTACTCGCTCTTACTAACTTTGCTACTGAACCGAACACTCCTGGATTTTTGGATCGTAATAGACATTAACCAGAGACATTATTTTTAAATCAACGATTCCAAACGCACTTCCTTTTTGCTTCCAAACAGCTGCGAAATAAATCGTGTACGTTTAAGAGCTTTGTTTGCTTACATCTGGCTCGAAAGGCTACAATTCATTCTATGCGCGTGAGACTGCAAGAATATTTGTTTATATGCCTGTCTGTTCTGATGAGTGACCACGTATTCATCAGGTCGTGATTGAGTTAATAATTCCCACAGGTCTTGTACCTTTGTCATCACGAAAACACGTGTTTATCGTTATATTTGAAACTCGACAGCCCCATTTTAAAAGAACCGTCAGTATCATCTTGGTAAACACCAAAAGTGGGGTCATGGGATACTTTACGTGTTAATAGGTTGTGTATGTACTTTGAATTCGTGGGTAAAGCATCCGTTTCTGATTCAGACTCTGTTTTAAACAGAGGCACTGAACCAATTATAAGTTTCCGTATCGGTTTCGGTTTAAAACTCGGTATGTTACTACCAGTTTCTATAATGGGAATGGAGATGGGTTCCCGTTTTTGTTTACCGCTTTTAAAGTTCGGATACTGATGCAAACGATCTTGGGTACATTTCCTATAGCTATGATCGTTACTTTTTAGTATCTTTTTAACTGATGGTGGTGGTGGTGGTTCCTGAGGACGACTTTCCCACATTTCCGGAGGAAATTGAATAATACGTTGCAATATCATTTCCAATTGTTACTATTAACTAGCGCTCCCAATAAACCTGACAAAACACTTGCAAGCAGTGGAACTATAAATCCGACCTTTTGAACTAAAGGTTTACGTTTATTCTTGAAACTGATTTTAGGATCTACAAACACTCGTAAGTGATTCTTATATTTCTTAACGGGCTCTTTCGCCTTTGGTTAATTTATGATTTCGTTTAGTGTATTTATAGCACACTAGACATTACCTTTTAAGAGTTAATTATCTGTAGATGCAAGTAACGCGCGCCTGTCTTGTGGTTTAGCATCTCTAAGTACGTGGTGAAAGTGTAGTTGTAACTTTAACCGGTTCGTTACACTGTACAATTGCAAAAACCTCACAAGCTTCCCTTGGAAAAATCCAAGACCCAAGAATAAACGACTACGCGGGTCTTTACGAAGCTTTCAGGCACATTTTATGACAACTGGAAATGTTTTCTGGGTAGACATGTCGAGCCAAGTGCAAAATCTGAGTCTTGTCTCTCAGATTCTAAAATACAACTATATACTTACTATTTATAGAAATATCATATCCCGTGACGATGGACCATGGTGAAATAAGTAATTAGGACCAGACTAATGATGCGATCTCTTGGTAAATAATTCGATCACTTTTGTAGAGTAGGAAGATTCCATCAAATCCTCCAACAAATGTAGTGTGGGTACCTTTTCAGAAATTTCAAAGTCTGGTACGCCTTCAACAAACGAAACTTTTTCGAGTGATGCCGGGCGTTGTTCTCACTATGACACCAAAGTATATTTTTAAACGCAATGTTACAAAGTAGCTTCCTGCACTACAACAATCTAATTACAGACGTGGATTTGGCGCAACTACTTGGTCCTGCAACTATTAATGTGAATGGGCGTTGCAGCTTAAGAGTAATAATACAAAATGAACTAAAATGCGCCACCGCGCCTCTATTTATTGGCATCATCTCGGCCTCAATAAATAAATAAATTACACAATAACCCTGTTAAAATAAATTAATTGTGCACGTACGGTAAGGATTCAAAGTTGTCCATAAGCTGGCGTTTCTTAAACAGAACCTTGTGCACCTTTGTTTCGGGTTCAGAAACAACACCACCGTATATCCTCTTGGTCTTCTTAGGATTATGTACATGCACCGTAGTGGTATCTTTCAGAGTCATGTCTCTCAAGGTAATGAAGTTTACAACATTTGAATTTTTATAATTCAGGTTATACACTTCACCTTGCATTGTCTACGATACCCTGTCGAGGGGCATAAACAGAAAATGCATAGTTCTTCGGGCCACCCGAAACAATCACTTCAATAAATGAGCCAGAGCCAAACTTCGCCAACTCGTCCGTGAGGTGACCCAGATAATCACCTATTCTCAATTTTGGAGGATAAACTACATTCTGAATGAAGTCACAGTATAGGTCAGACTCCATCAATTAGCACAGGTACGCATACAGTTTGAGTCGAGCTTGGGTTGTTACGTAGGCAGCCACTGCCACGTTAACATTTTTCCCTGCAGCTTTGTTTTCCTCGGAATGTTTAAAGGATAACCATATCACGTCATCTTTCGAGAATATAAGGTGTTTAAACTCAGTATCCGGACTTGTCAGAAGCTCTTATTGAGGTCACAAGGGTTGTGTGGGTCTTGTTTTGGTTTTGCGCCCACTTTCCCCACATCGAGTTCAATTGCAAATTTGCCAAACTCATTTGACATTCATTTTTGGAAATGGAAGCCTTGTCTAAAGCAATTCCCTCGGCGCTCCGGTAGTCCTCGATGTATTTGTCTTTGTTTTCATCACTATGAACCCAGTATGTGTAGCCAGACAAATCTTGTTTAAATTTCAATAACATATTAAGGTACTCTCCAAAACTCCTCCTGAATAAGTACAATTGTCAAAGCATGTGACTTCATATTCCCTAATTCAAACCTAACTCTATGGTTTTGAGGACCTCATCCACCACCCATTTTCCAACTATACACCGATGAAGTGTCTATACAAGTTACCTTGGTTCATCATGTCACCACAAGCAGGAACACAGCGAAAAAATGAGTTTAGATTTGCTTTTGTACGGAAGCACTGGATTGTACACTTTCCTGGGAGGTCGGACCCTACATTTAATTATCCCCACCCTAACCAAAGTCATGGGTACGGTCTGCACCCACGCACACCTTCGGGAGACCTAGAGGAACTTGCCGTACTTACAGCTGTAGGGGTGCAGACTGATAACATCCACATAATGAATTTCTTCCTCTGCTTTACCTTGCTGTAGGTTTTCGTGGCCTCGGTTCTATCCCCGTACAAATAATCTCGAATATTTATAGGAGAATTCTTTACATAGACGACGCCAAGACAATTCCTTTTTACGTCTGGATTGTCACGCAAGTTTTCTAGACTGGAAACCCCATATCGAAATAAGCTTATAACAAGATTCTTTTACTTTCTGCAACCTCGCTTGACTCGCCTCATACTAGCTCATCAGTTTCTCCAGTGTTGCCGATGGGCTTATATCGATTGGGCATACATTGATACCCATGTGAAAACACCCAAGGTACTCAACGACTTCACTTGTCTCTGCACACTACCTGTCGCCTTTCACATTAATACCCCTGCACATGATCCTCCTTTCCATTTCCCGCATGAGTAACATAGTTCCTCGTTCAACTAATGTACGCCAGCCATTGAAGAGCGTCAACAGACAGGTGGTCTCCTATACGGTACCTCGCTCTCGGGATAATACCTACAATGTCTTGTTCCAGAAACATTTTTCGGAACACCTTGTGGCAAATGGGCGATATTGTAATAGCTTGCCATAAGGGGTCCATATTTATCAATTTAAAAAACAATCCTAAATGCACAGAATGCCTGCCGTGGTCCATGCAATAGGCCAAAAGATCCTGCTTATTACAGAAAATTTTGTCTTTTTGCTCCTCGTACCGTTCCGAAAATTGGGATCGCCTATTGTCTGACGTATTCTGCCCCATAAAATTTGGGTTCGGGATAATGGTCCACATAGTCCAAATTCTTGGATATATTTAAAAAGTGAGGGTTTTACCCCTTTTTGAATGTGAGGTGAAATGGTTTGGGAACGCTATTTAGACTCATATGCAGAAAATTAAGGGAATCCAAAAAGTGCAGATTCTCAACAACCATGCTAATAATTTTGATACCTTACATTATCAATAGGGGTGTCCATCTCTGTTCCAGAAACTTTCGCAGCAGAAACTATGTCGTATCCGCGAGACTTATTTCATATGACACAAATCTTGTCCGCGAAAGTTCTAGACTGCCGGAGATAATAAATAAATTTACCTACGGGGTCTTCTGCCCAAAACACTTGGGTACGCTTACCACACTGTTTACAATCGACACTCATGTCACCCACCCCTTCGCACTCTGAACAAATCTGCTAACCACATGACGTTGAAATATGCTCAAAGGACCCATCGTGCCTTTCAAGTTCCTTTGTGCACTCCGTTTGTCATGTTGCTAGGCTTCAGTGGAACCACGTAGCAAAACTGCTAGAAGGTTGGTTCTTATTGCAATAATTACAAAATTCATTTTTAAAATCACTGAATAGTATAAAACTACAATTTCGGCCTGCTTTTCTCTACTGACAAAATAGCTTCCCTTTCAATTTGAGGCCAAGTGATTCTGAAAAAAAATTTCTCAATAAAGAAGCACCGTTGCATGTACCACAATACTTGGATCTTTCGTAAAGGGTGGTGTCACCGTACAGAAGGATGAAGTGTTGTCAAATCTATGTGTAAAGTCTTATTGTCACACGCATTACACATATACCTCTTGGCTATTACAGCTTACAGGTTCGTAAACACATTGTAGTGCCCAGGTTCCGCATTATATAGAGGGTACAATTTCTTGTCGAATAAGAATTTCCGCCTAAATTATGACCCTTTCAGAGCCTAAACCAATACACAAAATAATTTTGTAGTCAGAAAGATAATTTTGAAACTGTTCAAGTTCAGTAAGACCTCCACCATTAGTCAAATTAACACCGGAAGCGCTTAAGACATCTTCAACAGGTTTTTTCAAACCTTTTCCCTTTTGTATATAATGCGTATCTTCGGTCACCATTTAACTTAGACGTCGTTATAATAAGTGCATAAGACAAATAAAAAAATGCCGCCTTCACGGAACAATACTATTTTTTGCACTCATCACAAAGTCCTCCCTTTCGTCTTCTCAGGCCTTTTGCCGTTACCAGCAGGCAACCTGGCATGGTCAAGAAGCACTACGATCAAGCCGAACATCGCATTGCTCTGTACGAACTTCCCAAGTACGTCCCAAGCCACATCAGGATTAAGCTGGTCTAAGCGCCGGAAACTAATGACAACCACCTTACCCTGCGCATACTGAGTGTTGAAATTGGTATTACCACCAAATCTCTATCACGCACATCAAAAGGAAGTAATCAGTTAATGCAGTAATGCATTCCTTTAAATACACAGTTGGTTCTTAATCTTCACCAAAAGGCCTAAACTTGATCACCAAAGTACGCCCGGCCGCGTTCAAATTTGGAAGGTTTCCTAATCTCGTCCAAAATTACAAAGGGCAGCTGTTTTTTATTCCCGGCGCAGGTGTGTTTCTGCTAGAGGGTGGTATTTCCGAAAGAGGCTCCCTGCTGACAGAGGGAACTTCTATTCAAGATCAGTTTATAACCCATTACTATATTTTGATTCGAAACTATAAAACTTACATGAAATCAATCGTTGCAATTAAATGTCAGTAAATGCATGTGTTGACTATTAGTTATGTTATAGCTGTAGCTGTTGGCAGGTAGATAAGTTAAAAGTCACTAGCTTAGCAGGTTGGAACGTTGTAGCCGTGCTGCAGGTAAGGGCTGGTAGTCTCTGCAGTTGTAGCTGTTGACAATATAGTTTAGTGGTACATGTGTTGTAAGTTGGTAGTCGCTGTAGTAGGTTATCGCAGATTTCATCTCGCAGGCACTTCTAATCGCACTAAAGGCAAGAAGCAGGATATGCCGGTCCATTATGAACCCCCTAATTTATACTGAGCCACCTAGACATGTGACTTGTTTAGGGTGCACGTGTTTAGTTAATTCATAAACGCACGGGTATCACTGATGTAACGTTGTCTCCTAAAGGATATTACTACCCGTCGCTATCTTCAAAGAGTAAGTCATGACCTTTTACCACCAAACCTTTAACGGAAGGGGATAAAATTTTCGTTATATTTAAGACCACCCACACACTTGAAACCGTTTTAGTTTCACTCACGCTCTCCACCCATGTGTTCCTACAATAATTCCACTTGTGGACTTGTTTATATTCCACAACCACCTCCAACGCCACCATCAAAACAATCTACCAGCAAAGACCTACAGCAGTTAAATATGAAGAGCTAAGCTGATCGTCGTCAGACATTTGAAAAATGGCAAGTGGCCTTCATGGATAAGAATCATTTAGCAGCGGAGGGATTTTATTACAAAAACTGGAGTAATGTGGTTCGTTGCGACTTTTGCGCAGTAGAATTTGGCTGCTAGTAAAAAGGAGACAACCCATTCAAAGACCACCAACGCTGGAGTCCGCTTTGTGGGTTCATTAAGGGTCTCTTCGTCGGGAACATCGCTATTGGTACTACCGACTTGCCTGAAAAAACACCTCAACAGCCTCCCCTTAGCTACGACGTGTGCGGGTCTGAAAGCAGTAGGTATACTTGTTTGTATTTCTTATTTTGTTATGTGTGCGTCTTTTATAATCTCCGTACTAATTTTCAATGATCTTTTACAGCTAAAAGCCCTAGAATTTTTAATCACGTGATAAGACAACACAAGTGTGGCAATGGGACCGCCCGCTGTATCGTGAATTCGGAAACACGTAGCTCGAATGCTATCTTTTAACACGTCGCCTCCCTTCGCTAAACAGTTTGCTAAAAGCCTAAGCGACGCTGGGTTCTTCCATAACGGTAAGCAGTTTTAACATAAGAGGGTGTTTATTACAGGTAAAAAAGAATTCTTCAAAAATACCAGACTAGTGTAAAAAATGTTCTCTGCGAGAGGAAACAAGGATCTCATTTCTTGTTTCCTCTGCGGCCTGACACATAGCTACTGGGGAGAAATTGACTCTCTTCCACAGCAACACGCCCGTTACGGCCCTAAATTCGTTTATTTACATTATACTAAGGACTTACAACGCTGAAAAACTCTAAGTGCTTATACGTTAGTCGTTATCTACAGAGAGTGTTAAATGTGCTAAAAGAGTGTGTACAAGCATCAACCGGTCACCACTTTATTCGCACAAACATGGGGAGTTCAGGCGTCACTGATTCTACACACTGAGGACTTGATCAGTCTTCAATAGGGCGCGATAGCTTGTCCCTAAACAGGTCGGCCTGATAGTTAAGAAAACACCGACAGGCGTTGCTGGTCTGCTGTTTCTACTTCAACGGGTCGCCCTAAGTTAATGTTTTGTCCTTTGGCGCTAAGGGAATCCTTCTGCCTACCTGGTGACCGGAAGCGGTCTGGTGCCAGTATGATTAGAAGAGTGGTTGTGTACCTGTCTCAACTGGAAATGCGTTAGGTGTTCCCTAGCTACCTACGAGTGCTTGTATAAGAATGCATTTCGCGTAAGCGTATTATTTCTTTTAAGCCGTACACAGCCTATTTTAATTTGTCTTGTAGTAAATAATTATACGCTGTGCTTAATAAAATGTATATATATCTTCGCCATCATATAATATAGTGTTTTCATTAGCTCGAAAATTATATTAGTACGTACTTTAATTCTAGCCGTGTGTTTTAGTGTAATTATACGTTAAAAAACTAACTTGCTATGCCTATCCATTAATTCTAATGTCCTAAAAAATTATCAATAGTAAATTAGTATACGCAGTGTTGTATGTTTCATAAACGCGTAAATTATATTGGAACGTAAATTATTTCACCGTGTGTTTCAGTGAAATTGTACATGCAAAAACGGATCTGCTTAGTGTTTAATCCGTACGCTGTTAAACTTTGTATATCTACTTTGGCTCATAATAAGTGCTTTCATAAGTACGTGAATTATTTCACCGTGTTTTAATGTAGTTGTAAATTATACGCTAATTTTATTTCTAATTATCATTTGTAAATTATCATACGTGGAGTTAAAATTCGTTTATTTTCTGGTTATAAGCGCGTATATTCTATAGTGCGTACTTAAAATATTACAGCGTGTTTTAATGTAATTGTGTGTTATTCAATTAAGTGAATTTACACGCTGCCCCAAAACAAACTCATAAAAACGGAGTAATAATTGCAACTGTGGTAATTGTTACGCGGAATTATTATGCGTCTTAAAACATTAGAATGTTGTTTCAATCAGCTGTGTCTCGCACGGTACCGACAAAGCAGGCTGCTTGCAAACTCCTGTCTGCTAGTTCGCCTAAGGCAACGAAAGCAAACCCCGCTGTCAATATACCTGCCCAGTTCAGTAACCTTCCCAGTCCATTCGCCCTATATAAGTTTTAACCCCTCCGAAACATTCCGCGCCGCTATATTCTATCTTGGAAAAATCGTAGCGTGTATAGTTTTTCTAAAAACGTAGTCGCTAGCTAACCACACAACAAAATGTATTACAACAACTCTATTAATACATAACCAATAATTGTTTGCATATTTGTAATTGTAAATTGTGTCTTTATTTATTTATTTCCTTATTACTATACCACTATGTACTTAGGGTGGGATCGTTGTAGTGGGCATCGGGCGGTTACCTTTTTTTACCTTAAAAAGGGGTTCGAACCTAGCAATAACAAATTTAAAATGGCGCACAGGCAGCCTTATTGTAAAAGTTAGGTTATAATTTTAAAATGGTGGACTTTATGGTTAGGTTATAATTAAAAAATACAGCTTTAGTCGCCATATTGAAAGACAGCGGACTTTAAAGTTAGGTTATAATTAAAAATAGCGCGCTGGTAACCATATTGTAAAATAGTGGACTTCAAGGCTACGTTATAACTCAAAAATAGCCGTCATATTGTAAAAAGTAAGGTTATGTTCAAAAAGAGTGCGCTGGCGCCATATTGTAAAAATTTAAAAAAGTTAAAAATTAAAAACTGCGCGCGTCCGCCATATTGCAAGATGGCGGCCCAAGAGGTGCCAGGCAGTCTGCCGACGGAAACAAAATAGTTAAGGTGACAAGCTGTCTGGGACTAAAATAATTTGCATAATAATTAGAACAATTGCATATATATCAAGGCCGTATGAATAATAATTACGTCACTTTCATATCAATCAAGGAAGCCTGCATATAAATTAGTTAATTTGCATATCATTCAAGACCGTATGAATATAAATTAGATTATTTGCATATCAATTAGTTTATTTGCATATTAATCAGTTCATTTGCATATTAATTAGGGGTAATTCACCTACTTCTGGTTATCTGAGGGTTAGTCACGTGACCGTGACGTCATATGGTCTTTGGTGGGGGTGCTATTGTGTCTATATTACTACTGCCAACTACAGGTGTTATGATACCAGATGCTGTATAATACAATTTGACCTCCTGATGATGAGCACATGGTGCTCGAAACATGTAGAGGCATATAATAAACTTATTATAAAAAAGAACTTGTGCATTAAGTTGGTTAATTACTAAGACTCTCTGAGACAGCTGAATTCCAGAGAAACATATGACGTGTGCGTAATAACGTAACAGATCAGAAGCACTGCACATATTTTTAACAATGATTCTATGAGAAGAAATACCGTACTAAATACTCGAGCTCTATAATCGTTGTGTAAATCGATACTTCTCTTCAAACGACCTTCCAATGAAACACAATTCAGCCCGATCAATCACCGGCAGCCACGCAAGTAGCCTCTGTCTAGCTAGCCCATCCCGTTGTGACTATAATGCATATAACGGAGGAGAAATGCCGTCTCAATTCGTATTCTAAACGCTGTAAACACTAATTTTTCCTTCACTCTCTGACGCGTATAATGAGATAACTGAAAGTAGACGTATAGGCCGAAACACGCAGTACTTTTTTGACAAATAATATTTGTCAACTCTTAAGATGTATAAGACGCTCTTTCCCCTCTCTTACAAGCACGTATGACCAATGGAACTGAACAATCGGCTACAGACACTCAAGTTTAGATGCAGCTGGTGCACGACCAGAGCCATGCCACAAGAAGACGCTTACGTGGGCTCACCGGTGATACGCGCGTGTACCACAGTCTACAATCTAACGACGTAACAAATAACTTTTATTTTAGCCATTTGGAATAGAATTGCCGACCGATTCTAATAAGCCAAAGTCGTATAATGTTTAAAAGTATTGCACGTTACTGATTCCCCCTCCTATTTCAAGCTCTTAATGAGGCACAGAACATGTTAAATAAATTACAGAACAATACTGAACAATAGTAAGCCCAGCCCAGATTTGAATCCCACACAGCTACACAGAACATTTATTGGTAAACAAAAGAGTTCTGTGTGGAAAACAGCGTAATTACCCAATTCACAAATGTTTGTTGAAGTGCTGCGGTGTATTTAATGTAAATAAATTGTAGGCATAATAAACGGTGTTTATAGTTTAATGTTTACTTGCTGTGGGTACAGTCCATTACACTACGACCGTCTGATCGAGAGAATCGAGGTTCAATTCCCGGGAAAAAGATTTTTCCCGAAACGTCCAGACCGGCTCTTGTGGCACACCCAGCCTCCTATTTAGTGGATACAGGGGGCAAAGCTGAACACTCACCTCCATCCACTTCCGAGGTTAAGTACGCGTGCAGCCACGCCTCCACTGCCAAATATGTCTGAGGGGAGCACAGGCATATCTTTACTTTGTTTTATATTTTTGTTTCAGCTCGAAGACTGGAGGATCAGAACTTTCGATGGGACGGTAAACCAGACCCTCCCCGAACTGCATCTGTTCCTATTAGAAACCCTGTTCGTAACTCGAGCTTGACAGAGAACTGTATGCTACTGCATATGCTTGACACGTTGGGTGATCAGGCAACCTCACAGCAGGAAGACATTGTTTGACAGCGTCAGTCTTGGCAGCAAGTATTTGGAGTTAATACACGTTGTCGGGTGGAGTCGATACGTTTGTAGGCTGTCGGAACATGCAAAACATATCTAAATGGTTTCAATGGTGTATACTCTCTACGGGATGGACAGTAAAGGTAAAGGCCACGAAGGTCCAGAGGGAGAGTAGAGGTATAGCTCTACTCTTTCTTTTACCTCGGCGCTGGATGCTGTGGGTGGTCAACGCCACGCCCCGGCCGCTTTACCGCGGGGAAAGACCCGGTACCCAATGGGTGGGCCTCAGAGCCGGTCTGGACGATTGCGGAAAATCTCGCTCCCACCGAGATTCGAACCCCGGACCGTCCAGCCCGAGGATCAAGTCCAGAGGAGGGCGCGAATTTCCGCACTCGTCAATACCGGCTCTGGGACCCGCCCACCCTTGTGTACAATAGGTAACGGGCCTTTTTCTCAGGAGTAAAGAGGCCGGAGCGTTACGTGCACCCCATCTAGCTCCGAGGTTAAATAAAGAGTACAGCTACACCTCTACTCCCCCTCTGACCTTCACGGCCTGTTCTAGGGTGACCTTTCAATAATGCTACACCTACTACTGTTGGGTGTCTGAACTTGTCCATCGTCTGACATTCCGCATAGAACGCAATGAAACTGTGTCTGTTTCTGTCCTCAAGTGAAAATGTGAGGAGAGGGTGCCTAATCGGTGGTTATTAATAAGAACTAATCTCAATCACAAGACGTAAACACACCCAGTTTCTGAAACTTCGGAATAACGCACCAGGGACATAAAAAGTATGGCCGCGGGTAGAAAGTTATAGAAGGAAAAAACCTGATAAAGTAATTTTGTTATCATAATTATCTGTTGTAATAAAGACACTATTTGATACCATTTGAACGTCACATGAATTTAAAAAGATACAAGGCGCTATATTAAAATTCTGGCACAAAACTGTATAAAAACAAACCAAGGATCTGACGTTTCCATGGCAGTAAAAATTAGTGCTCTGGCCAACTAGATTAGACATGACACTGAGTAAACTCTTACTCCGGCACAGGCATTTCAGAGGAATCTAATGACTCCGTGGTAGAACATGTTACTGAATAACGTTCCCTCCGCCTACGATGTCACAATCCAAAGGACCGTAATGCAAACAAAGCCCATCAGCAGGTGATTCCATCGTTCAAACGCCGACAAAGTCACAGTGTTCAGACCACAAAGGGTTCGGCAAATAAGCCTTTACATATGGCTTGCATCAGTAGACAATGAAACTTCTTCACCAAACAAACCTTACAAGCTGAAATCGTTAGCGCGTGTAACAGAAAGTGGGTTATACACAGAAAAAATTCATTCATTCAAAATGTAGTGCAGGTTTCGATCAACGGGAAATACAATATGTTTGTGGAATATTATAAACAGAAACATACCGCTCTTCTCCACTGACACTAACGCACAGTGTGAGAAATCGGGATGGTTTGGAGTTGAATGGAACATGTCAGTTTCTGGTACACGCTCAGCTTCATTTACTTCGTGACACCACAAATTTCATAATTAGTTGACGCTAGGAGAAGAATTGGCCTTGATAAAAACGCAGAGTCCATATCCGTGCATTAATGAGAATATTTGGTATGTGGCGAACCGAAAAATTCAAACAAAGAAAATATAATTAAACACTTTATTATCCAACTAATGCACAATATATAATAAGTAGATAAAATTAAAAATATAAAATATTTAAAAGTGCTCCAACGTGTTTCGGATCACAGAGGATGCATCATCAGGGAGCCTTCTACAGTGCTTGGCTAAAAATTACAAGAATGACTCTATCGTGTCCGTTGACATGGACACGGTAGAGTCATTCGTGTAATTTTTAGCCAAGCACTGTAGAAGGCTCCCTGATGATGCATCCTCTGTGATCCGAAACACGTTGGAGCACTTTTAAATATTTTATAATTTTAATTGTGTCTACATATTATATATTGTGCATTAGTTGGATAATAAAGTGTTTAATTATCATTGATGCACGGTGCAAATATGAAGAAAGTAAATATATATCACTGACGTGCATTTTTCGGTTTGTTTGATAATATAAATGTACGGAAAACTACGAACATGTGGGCCTAGACAGTAATACACAACCATGCTGCACAAAATCAATATATGTCTCTCAATACTTTACAAAAATGTTCATCGACCGCATGCAGGCGAAAACAGTAACAGGAAAACTCCTCCGAAATTAGCGGTAAAACTTACATCAAAATTACCTTTAAGATACGGAATATCTGCGGATGAGCGACTATCAGCTTCATAAGTAGGGTCCTGCAAATCCGACAACAAACCGCAATTGCATGTGCAACGCCAAATTAGCGCAACTGTCGCCAGCTGCAGCACTGCCTGGAATATTTCCTTCCAAGAACTTCCTGTAAAACTAAGATGTGCCCGCCATAGAACGTCGGACACCACACGACCTCACATCTACCCTGAAGATGACGGCAGCACATTGCTCCAACACCGTCCTGCCTCTCATACACGACCTCACACTCCAGGACCTTAGGGAAGAAAGTGCCAGTCTGAAACCTTGCTGGCGGTTTTAAATTTGTTGCTCGATGCGTGCAATTTATATAGTACGTTGTGGCAACGACTGTAAGTTATGGATGAATGATGCCTTCGGGGCAAAGAAACGTTCAGAGACACTCGCGAAAAATATGTTTTTGTAGCTATTTTATATAATACTGTTTTAAAACATACTCATAAAATAAATGCGCTGATTCAAATGCCTCTTTTATCTCTACCCGGTATGCGGTGGGGTTGTATTGGATCCCTAGACATTTTGGGGTAAGAGGAAATGAGATCGCCGACGAGTTCGCAAGAGACGGCTCTGCTCTAAAGTTTGCTGGACCTGAGCCAGCCTTGGGAGTCTCTAGGCAGGATATGAGAAGAAGGAGTAGACGTTGGTTGGTTCACCAGCATTGAATATGGCGGCGAGGTCTTGGTAATACCCAAAGACAGACTCGTGAATTAATTTTGGGACCCTGTCTGGGTGCCAAGGCTAGATTTCTGTCCTTTAACAGGACACAGTCCAGGGCTGGTACTGGCCTTCTTACTGGGCATAATACCCTGAGGAGACATCTTCATCTAATGGGGTTGTTAGACAGTCCACTGTGTAGGAGGTGTGAAGCAGAGGATGAAACCTCGGCCCACATTCTTTGTGAGTGTGACGCTTTGGCTTCACTCAGACATATGTATCTGGGCTTCTCCTTCTTGGAGCTACAGGACATCAAGAGTATAAGACCGGGGGCCTTCTGGAACTATAGCAAAGCTACAGGGCTCCCATAAACTGATATGGGGCACAAAGGACCCGTCAATTAAGGCCTAGGTGCACCGGGACCGTAAAGTCTCGAACCCAATCGCAAATCAATCAACCAATCAATTAAATGCCTCTTTCAGAATTAACAGAAGTCGGAATTTATCGACTGACGTATCGAAGTCGTTGGCGATTAACGCTACCTGTCAGACACTGACAGCAATTACATTCGATGTGAAAGCATGCACATTATTATCGAAGAACGCGTTGATAGCATATGACAAAACGCCACCTGCCAAGACACTGATAGAAATTACATCCTATGTGAAGGTGCTACTGGATGACGCGTTAAGAGCTTCCGACAACTATGCCACGTGTCAGAACTGGGAGTCACTACGTCCTACGTGAAAATATGAACACGTGTTAACTTAAGCGTGTAACTTAATACGCTGTAAATTGCTGAGATTATATAGGGTCGCTGATTGGCGAATAAATGCGTATGGAGTACTGGGTGGAATGATGCCGACAGCGTAATGTCAAAGTACTCGGAAAAAATTCTATCCCAATGCAGCTTCGTCCACAAACCCCACATGAACTTCCCTGGTATCGGACATGGGCCTTTAATGTGAGAGGTCGTCGACTAACCGCCTCACCCACGGAAAGGATGCGTTGAAACCGTTTAACGTTTAACGCCACCTGCGAAAGAGTAGAAGTACAGTACCTGCGTCCTCTGTGGACGCGTACAAAGATACCTGAAACTGACTGACATACCAGCACAGTAGCTTTTTTTGTTAAATTGAAGCCATCCCGATGTGTTTTCACTAAATATTCTACGAGTTAGTTCAGTCAAAACACAAGTAATTTATTGTCAATCATAAATGTGGCGACATGTTTCAACTCACACAGTCATCATCAAGCCAATTGTTGAGCCATATTCAATCCTCATCCTGCTAACTTGGAGAATATGGTGAGCTTCTAATAATGCCAGCAGATGGCAGATGAGATTTAACTCGGGGTTTAAAGGGTTAAAGTACATCACGTAAAAGTGCACATTTTTGGGATCCCAAAATGTTTACAACTATGACAGAACGTGGATAAAAATGAAGCTGATATTACTATATTAATACACAAGTTAAAAATCATCCACATGTTTTCTTAACCTTTTGACGCTTAATGTCAACTATAGTGGTCGTACCGCACCGCTAACCTCTAAAGTTGCATTTTATATATTTATTCAACAAATATAGGTACTGAATATTTTAAACATGGTGTATACTC
>Ga0131853_10005992_pt1 | contig 21946 bp, 20 predicted proteins | sample TergutLab28metaG_FD_92764 | JGI IMG/M metagenome (GOLD analysis project Ga0131853, IMG submission 92764) | Labiotermes labralis P1 segment gut microbial communities from Petit-Saut dam, French Guiana - Lab288 P1 (version 2) (version 2) | ecosystem: Host-associated > Arthropoda: Insects >... | reverse complement strand
GATTTACTTGCACCGGAATCTTTATATGATGATGTACTAAAAGAAATTGTTGGTGTAGAAATTCGCGGAAAAGATCACTTGCTAGAAATTATGCAAGAGTATTCATCAGCGAAAGCAGAATATGATTTAGTTGCAGATGCTTTAAAGATGGTAAAACAAACCGGTTATGGCGTAGCAGCACCTTCGCTGCAAGATATGAGCTTAGATGAACCGGAAATTATTCGCCAAGGCGCAAGATATGGCGTTCGTTTAAAAGCAGTCGCACCATCAATACATATGATTAAAGTTGATGTAGAGTCTGAGTTTTCGCCAATCATCGGTACAGAGAAGCAAAGTGAAGAATTAGTAAGATACTTGATGCAAGATTTTGAAGATAATCCGCTTAGCATTTGGAGTTCTGATATTTTTGGACGTAGCTTATCTTCCATTGTTCGTGAAGGAATTCAAGCAAAACTGAGTTTAATGCCAGAAAATGCTCGCTATAAGCTAAAAGAAACACTAGAGCGTATTATCAATGAAGGTTCAGGCGGTTTAATTGCAATTATTTTATAAAAACCACCTGTTCTATCTGATCATAGGGGTTGTCTTAAAAGTCAAAAGAGTTGACTTTTAGGAACAACTCTTTTTTATACTTAATTTATTTATTTTCATTAAAAAGCGCATAAATATAGCATTATTCATCTGTTTTTTTGCAATTTCTATTGCCACTCATTCTGTTTTATGATAGGCTTTTGATGGGCTTACAGAAGATTTAATAAAGTTTTTAACTCTTTATGTATAATTTTCTCTTAACTTGTTAAGTAATTAAAGGAGTCCTACATACAATCATTTGATTGTTATTGATTTTTTGGGAGGAGGTGAAAGGCATGAACAAAACAGAATTAGTCAATGCAGTTGCTGAAGCAGCAGAGTTTTCAAAGAAGGATGCAGCTAAAGCGGTAGATGCAGTTTTTGGTGCAATTACAGAATCTCTTAAAAAAGGTGAGAAAGTTCAACTGATTGGTTTCGGAAATTTTGAAGTACGTGAGCGTGCAGCTCGTACTGGTATCAATCCTAAAACAAAGGAGCCACTTCAAATTCCGGCAACAAAAGTTCCTGCTTTCAAACCAGGTAAAGCTCTTAAAGATGTTGTTAAATAATTCATGAGCGTATAGAAGAAAAAATAAATTCGCAATCATTTTGGTTGCGAATTTTTTGTTAGGGTTATGAAGTATTCACCTATTTAGAAAATTGAAGTTTTATGCTACTATAGTAATGGTGATTTTTATGAAAGAATTCGATAGCGCAAAAATCGAAGCTGCTATTAAAATGATTTTGGAAGCAGTCGGAGAAGATCCAAACCGTGAAGGGCTACTTGATACACCTAAACGAGTTGCCAAAATGTATCAAGAAGTATTTCAAGGCTTAGGACAAAATCCACGTGAACATCTGGGAACTTTCTTTTCAGAAGAAGAACATGAAGAATTAGTATTAGTAAAAGATATACTATTTCATTCGATGTGCGAACATCATCTAGTACCTTTTTTCGGGAAAGCGCATGTGGCTTATATTCCGCAGCAAGGTAAGATTGCTGGTTTGAGTAAATTAGCACGAGTGGTTGATACAGTTACACAGCGCCCTCAATTGCAAGAACGAATTACGAAAACGATTGCCAATATTATGATGGAAGAGCTTGAACCTTTAGGTGTAATGGTTATGGTGGAAGCAGAGCATATGTGCATGTCAATGCGCGGTATTAAAAAGCCAGGTACATTAACTGTCACTTCTGCTGTACGAGGGATCTTTGCTAAAAATGCGAATACACGACAAGAAGTATTAGATTTAATTAATAAATAATAACGAGGTATTTTCAGTGAACGAACAAGAGTTATTACATACAGTTACTCAAAAAATTAAAGAGCAGTTATTCATTCCATTCTTTCGTTCACATCTTGATGAACCGACGATTGATGATACAAAGCTACAATTTATCATTCGAATTTTTACAGCAAGTGAGCATACACAAGAAGAGATTATTCATTATTCTACTGCTGTTATGCTCATGCAAATTGCTTTAGATACGCATGACCTTGTGACTTTATCAACTGATGAAGACACAGCTAGTACTTTATTCACCCGACAATTATTAATTTTAGCCGGTGACTACTACACCGGATTGTATTATCAAATGCTGGCGGATTATGAGAACATGCATTTGATTAATGAGGTAGCAAGTGCAGTTAAAGAAATAAATGAATTGAAAATTTCTTTTCATTATGAAAAAACAGAAAAGAAACAAGTAATCGATTTAAAAAGAAAAGTTAGTATTTTGCTATTATTACGCTTATGTGAAGCATTTCAACTAGAACAACTAAGAAATGAAATTGTGAATTTTTATGAGAAGGGGACAATTTAGTTGGTAGAACAAACGAAAGAAGAACGCGTACATCAAGTTTTTGAAAAAATATCGGATGATTATGATAAAATGAATTCAATTATTAGCTTCAAGCGACATATTAAATGGCGAGAACGGACAATGAAAAAAATGAATATTCCGCTTGGCGCTCATGTGCTAGATTTATGTTGTGGTACTGCTGATTGGACAATTGCAATGGCTAAAGTAACTGGCCGGGCCGGGACTGTATATGGACTTGATTTTAGTAAAAACATGCTTTCCATTGGTGCTCAGAAAACTAAAAAAGAGAATGTACCTTTTGTGGAGCTAATTCACGGGAATGCCATGGAATTGCCATTTGAAGATAATACATTTGATTATGTTACCATTGGCTTTGGTTTGCGGAATGTTCCTGATTATCTAACGGTTCTAAAAGAAATGAACCGAGTGTTAAAACCAGGTGGATTAGCAGTCTGCTTGGAAACATCACAACCAACTATGCCCGGCTATCGGCAATTATTTACATTTTATTTTCGCTTTATTATGCCTATATTCGGAAAGTTATTTGCAAAAAGCTATCGTGAGTATTCATGGTTACAGGAATCTGCCAAGACTTTCCCCGGTATGAAAGAGTTAAAAGCTATGTTTGAAGAAGCCGGCTTTAGTAATGTTTCTTATCAATCACATAGTGGTGGTGCAGCAGCCAGCCATTATGCTAGGCGAAGGTCTCATAGGGATACTGGTTAAAAAGACCTGAGATTGGCGAAGCTCTTTGTTGTCGTCAATCGCCATATTCCCGATATGGCTCAATCCTCCGCCGTGATCTTCACCAATCTCAGGTCTTTTTAACTCGGAGACCTAATTTCCTTGATTTTTGTGTTAGTCAAGGAAATGATGATTGCGAATATCGGGAATATTCGTGCTCATTATTGACGCAGGATAACGCAAAAATCAAGGAAATTAGGCAGTATCCCTATGAGACATTCGCCTAACAAATTATAGACACGGAGAGTAGCATGAAGTTACCTTTATTTTTTTCATCATATAGAAAAGATTTAGCAATTATTGAACAAGAACTACGTGGGTTAAGTCAGTCTAATTCTGCGATTTTGCAATCCACCACAAGTCATTTAGTAAAATCCGGTGGCAAACGGCTGCGACCGATATTTGTCTTGTTATGTGCTAAATTTGGGGACTATGACATTCATCAGGTAAAATATTCTGCTACAGCATTAGAACTGATTCACTCTGCTTCATTAGCACACGATGATGTAATTGATAATGCTAAATTACGGCGTGGGGTAGAGACGATTAGTGCTGAGTGGGATAATCGGGTTGCTACTTACACGGGTGATTACATTTTTATGCATGCAATGCAATTGGTTTCTAAGTTAAACAATCCAGTTTTACATCAAATTCTTGCTAAAACGATTGTTGAATTGTGTATCGGTGAAATGGAGCAAATTCAAGATAAGTATAATTTTGATCAGAATTTAAGAAACTATTTGCGACGCATTAAACGAAAAACAGCATTGTTAATTGCTGCCAGTGGACAATTAGGTGCAGCAACAGCAGGTGTTACAAAAGAGATGCAGCAAAAGTTATTTTTATTTGGATACTATGTCGGTATGTCTTTTCAAATTATTGATGATGTCTTAGATTTTACGGCTAGTGAGAAAAAATTAGGAAAACCAGCCGGTGGCGACCTGTTACAAGGGAATATTACTTTACCGGCGTTATATGCAATGGAAAACCCAAATTTAAAAGCAAAAATTGTGACTGTGCATAGTGAGATGGGGCAACAAGAACTTGTTCCTATTTTGGATGAAATCCGTGCCAGCGGTGCAATTGAGAAATGCTTAGCACTTAGTCAGCGGTACTTGCAATTGGCGATACGTACAATTGAGCATTTTCCAAATACTAAGCATAAGAAGAACTTATTGGATATCGCAAAGTATTTAGGAAAGCGAACTTATTAGGTGCAAGGCTTCTTCAAATCCCTGATTTGACTAGAAGCTACTGCACTGGTTCTAAAATAAGGATTTAGTATGGTATCTTAGTGAAAAGTTCATGAAGTTGTAACAACTTCTCTGCTAAGAAAGCAAGATTCAACTTTAATATAGTAATGTAGAGAAATTTGTACTTTTTTAAAATACATATAGAGATTGGTGAGATTATGCATAAGAGATTTCTTTGGTTAGGGTTGTTTGCTTTAATTGTTTTAGGCATATTATCAATACCGGATAAAACCAAAGCTGAAATAGAACTAACTAATCAAGTTCACGGTCCTTTTACAACTAACGCTAGTTCATGTAACAGTTGTCATAGCACACACGCTAGTTGGGATGATAAATTGATTGGACAACCGGATAATGTAAATGACGGATTACCAAATGATGCTGGGAAAGAGAAGCTTCAATCTAAATCAACTGCACTTTGTATGTCTTGTCACGATGGTACAGGCGCACAGCTTGCTACACATATGGATAAAGAACATGTTCATGTTAAGCCAATGGTACTTGTTCATGATGAAGAAGATGAAGGTGCTAATGAGACCGTAGATTTACCATACAAAGGCTGTGTAAGCTGCCATAATCCGCATGGTGATACAATTGACCATGAGGGTAATCCACTTAATGAATTTTTACTAAAATCTGACCGTGCTGGTGGTTGGTTAAATTATGAGTATGGTAAGGATGCATTGGATGATAAAAGGTTAAGCAGAGACAAAGATCCCTTTGGTTTGTGTCTAAGTTGTCATACATCTGGTGTGGAAGAAGATGCGAGACCTGTATCTCATCTTGTTTATGATTCGATGAATAGTCATACTTTTAAAAGTGTTGATGGTGAACAGATTCTTCCATGTCAAGTTTGCCATGATAAACATGGGTCAGACAATCCGCAGTTGTTACAAGAAAAGTTTGGTACAGCTAATGGAGGGAATGTTGAGTGGATCGGTAGAGATCGCTTAAAAGAGTTGACTGGTCCATCGGCTAGTAGCGCTGATCTTGAGGAAGCAAGTGCTGAAATTCGAAAATACTGCTCTGGTTGTCATAATGGAACAACGGAAGTGTATGGTATAACTGTAAAAGAAGCACCCCCAACATGGGAAGGGCATGCACCAACTGACACGGAGTCGTGTACTACATGTCATAGTGGAGGGCGTGGATATAGTAATATGGAAGAAGCCTTTTTCCATGCGGTACACAATCCTTCTTACGGTGCAATGCGGAGGAGTCACGATTAAAGCTTCTTTTAAATATTGCCTTTACAGTAAGCTAAACTTTTTGATATAGTTATTTTGTTCGTCCTAAATCAAGAAAATTAGGTAGTATCCCTATCTAACTAAAAGGAGTTTATAATGGAAAAGACATTTTTAATGGTAAAGCCCGATGGGGTACAGCGCAATTTAATTGGAGAGATTGTTGCGCGCTTTGAAAAGAAAGGTTTTAATTTAATTGGTGCGAAATTAATGGTTGTTACAAAAGAAATGGCTGAAAAGCATTATGCTGAGCATGCTGGTAAGCCGTTTTTCGGAGAATTAGTTGATTTCATTACTTCTGGTCCTGTATTTGCAATGGCTTGGGAAGGTGAGAATGTTGTTCAAGTTGCACGTATGATGATGGGGGCTACAAAGCCAACTGAATCTTTGCCTGGAACAATTCGCGGTGACTTTGCTGTGTATATGGGGAAAAATATTATTCATGGTTCAGATTCTAATGAAAGTGCTGAAAGAGAATTAGGTATTTTCTTTAAGTCAGAAGAATTACTTAGCTATGATAAGCACATGAATAAATGGACTTATTAAAATAATAACGAAAAATACCTTATTATAGAGGATCTCAAACTAAAGACAAAGCCTAGAAAATGCAATGTATTTTCTAGGCTTTGTTTTATATTCGGAAAATGAATTCATAATTATGTCACAATCTAAATAATGGACTTTTTTAATTATCTATTATACTTTAATTATGTTAAGCGCTACTTAAAGTTAAGAAAAACTTTTATCTATAATTATGTTGAAGGGAGTTGGAAAATATGAAAAAGGCTTTTTCTAGTATGCTTAGCTTTTGGTTTCTGTTCAGTTTAAGCTTTGGTAACATTGCCTCTGCAAATGGTGTAATTCAAACAGAAGTAGCACCTGAGCCTTATGCTCTGCCATTCGAGCCTACTGAATCTGAAATCGAAGCGCTACGTTCAGCGTACAACGCTGTCAACACAAATATTCCAAATGAAGTATTTGCAACACAGCCTACATTATCCGGTGGCATTTATGAATTAGGTGAGCTTAATTCTGCTGCTATAAATAAAGCAGTGGAGCAAATTAACTTCTATCGTAAGTTAGCATTTGGGGGATTTAATCCAGACGCAGAGGATAGCTTTTACCAAGAAGGATTTGATCTTGCTTACAATTCTGAGTTTTTTGAAATAGCACAACGAGGTGCCATTGGAATGGCTGCCTCTAACAAAGTTGTCCGTAACCTTGCATTAGATGCCACAAAACCAATAGATATGCCAGACATCTTTTGGCAACAAGCTAATGAAGGAACGTTTACTTCCAGTATTTCTGCTTCAGCTGAAAAGCAGACATTAAATGATGTACAAGATGATATGATGGCAAGTCAATCAGTTGGTACATATAGTGACTACAATAGAGCTCGATATGATGATCAAACCGTTGTATGGCGTTCTAAACTTCTAAGTCTTAACGCTTCGGGACTTGGCTTTGGTTATGCGCCATCTAATGATCTTGGAAAGGATCCGGACCATTTTGCTGTAACTCATTTAGGTCCGGATGACTTCACTGTACTTCCAGGCAGCAATCCATTTGATATTAAAACTGTTGCTCACTGGCCAAGTAATGGATTGTTTCCTTACGAGCTTTATCAAAAGCACAGTGGATCTCACCAAAATATGCAATGGTCTGTTCACCTTAATGCAATAGGGTATACAGGATTCACCAGTGCTAGTCGCCCCTTAACAGTGACTATAACGAACACTGAAACTGATGAGGTAACATCAATACCACTTCCTGCATCAGAAGTTACACCATTGAATGGCCAGTACAAAGCCATTTCTTTTCGACCTAGTGATGATTTTAAGCCTGAATTAGATGTTTGGTATCGAGTTGATATTAAAGGTAATCCTAATCAACCAAGCGGACAATTTGAGTACACTTACCACACTCGCTTTGTCCAGATGGCAGTGGAAGAAAAAACGTATAATGTCACATATAATGTGGGGGAAGAAGGTACTAATGCACCTACGAATCAAACGAAGCAACATGGTATTGACCTAACTTTAACTAGTGATGTGCCTAGTAGAAGTGGCTATGACTTCCTAGGTTGGGATACTGATCCGGCTGCTGAAACTGTAGTATATAAACCTGGGGATATTTATAAAGAGGACGCTGATCTTACACTCTACGCTGTTTGGAAACTTAAAACTTATACCGTGACGTATGATGCAAATGGTGGAACCGGTGCTCCTGCTGATCAAATCAAAGAACATGATGTAGATTTAGCATTAAGTAGTGTGATCCCAACAAAAGAAGGTTATACTTTCTTAGGCTGGGATACAGATACAGCTGCAAAAACGGTAGTATTCAATGCCGGGGGGATTTATACAGCTAATGCCAATGTTACACTTTACGCAGTTTGGGAGCTGAATAAGGTACCACCTGTTCAAAAATATACTGTTCAGTACAATGCAAATGGCGGAATTGGTGCTCCTGATTTGCAAATAAAGACTCATGGTGAGGATTTAACTTTGCGTAACACGCTACCTACTAGAAAAGGTTATACTTTTGTAGGCTGGGGAACTTCTCCTGATGCAACTACAGTAGCGTATCAACCTGGTGGAATTTACACAATTGATGCGGATATAACACTTTATGCGATTTGGAAGCTAGATTCTATAGATCCAGTAGATCCGAAAGATCCAGTTAATCCGGTCAAACCAGGACCTAACACTAACAATAATAAAAAGCCTCAAACTTCAGATCAGAGTTGGTTATGGCTGGCACTAACAACTATGATTGTTTCATTTACAATACTTGCTCGTAGAAAGCAATCAATGGAAATTTGATGAAGGACAGTTTTGAGTAAGATCATAAATAAAAAATATCCTAACCATATGGTTAGGATATTTTTTATTTATTTCATATTTAATCAAACTTTAGAGAGTCACCATCAAATGATTCCTCTGCCACTTTGATCGAATCAGTTGGGCAACCTTCGAATGCATCCATCATATCATCAATTAAATCCTCTGCCACTACAGCAGTTCCTTGATTCTCATCAAGTGTAACAAATGCAATTCCTTCATCATCGAAATCATAAATATCCGGTGCAGAAGCTCCGCAAGCACCACAAGCGATACAAGTGTCCTTATCAACTATTGTATACTTTGCCATTCTTAACACTCCATTTCATTCTATAATCTTTGAGAAATGATCTCAAGATGATTGTACAGTGCTATAACAAATTTTTCAACTAAAATCTAATAATGATTTTATCTTCTTATAGCGTTTTAATTGATGATAGCCACTATATCGCCTACAAAAATTCTGCCATCCTTCGTCATTCATCAGTTGAATACGCCCGGTATTCGCCTTCTTCATTCCTCGACTGACAAAATTTTTTATCCGCCGATATAGTGGCTATCATCAATTAAAACGCTATAACATAAACTATAATGGTGATGATAAAATGGATCAAACAATTATGAGGCTACCACACACGGATTTTGCTACAAAAGTTACTTTAGATAGTCTTGTGAAAAAGAAAGTAAAGTATGAAAATGCGGATCAAAATTATCGGATGACGCTGTATTTCTTATTTTTTATACTTGCAGCTTTTTTAATTAACAGTTACTGGTTAATTAATAGTCGCATTTTGCGGGTGGATGAGCTATACTTATTACTAACAAAAGACATATTAAACTTTTGGCTGATTATCCTATTCACTTTAGCTTTTTGTTGGCTAGTTGCTATGAAGAAGAAAAGTGGCAAGTTGGAAACAGAATTTGAGGAGCTAAGAAGTGAGGTGATTGATAAGAGTAGCGATTTCTGGCAGGATACATCATGGGACAATCGTCATATTGTATTTAATATGATTGAAGAAAAATATCAAATTAATCTTTTCTTCGATAAGGACTAAAATTCAAGATAGGGGGAATTGCCATGTTTATTAAGAATGTTATGATACCCAAGTCTCATTGCTATGTTGTACAGAAGGATGATTCGTTGGAAGTTGCGCTAAATCTGTTAGATAAAGAAGATTTAGAAGGTGTGCCTGTATTAGACGGGAATCATTATGTCGGTACAGTTACACGATTTAAAATTTATCACCATTATTTCCAATTTGGAACTGATCCTAAGCAATTTTTAGCAGAAAGAACATGTGGAGACTTTGCTAGTACAACAATTCCTCCTGTAACGGAAGAAGCTATATTTGAGAGTGCAATTTTTCAATTTAAACATTTTCCGTTAATTGCTGTTGTTGATGATACTCAGAAGTTCCTGGGAATTGTTACTCGTCATGATGTGTTATCTCAATTGGAAAGTTCGTTTGGGCTGAATGTTTCGGGTATTCGGATTATGCTATCAATAGTTGAAACAAAAGGAAGGTTAGCACGACTTGCAGAAATTGTCAGCTCATTTTATGAACAAATTATTTCAATTGTATTATTGGATGAAACGGACAAATTGGTGCGCCGCATTGTATTGAAAATTGAAAAAACGGAGAAAACAGAGAGCCATTTGGATAAGTTACTAAAGAAGTTAGAAACAGAAGGATTTCGTATCCTTCATATTAGTGAAGACTAGGAGAATCAATGAAACTACCTGTAATAGGGCGGTGACATAAGAAAAGTTTTTTACAGAAAATTGGTGTAGTTTATACTATGCCGATTTTCTTTCTTTTTGATTGGCTTCGGCTTGCTTTTTCTTTATTTCTATACTTGAGGGACGATAGCATAAGCATTATCTTCATTTGCATTAGCTAGGGAGATAAAGTGCATGATTGTCGTTCTGGAATAAGGTGATCATATTAAGTACATTGCATCTTCTATCACGACAGGAAGAATAGTAGGGGCATTTCTATTGTTACTGCTAGAGCCATTGTCTACTCTTTTTTTCGTGGTGTATGTCCTGTGTTGTATCAGTGATGTTTTAGATGGGTATATTGCTAGAAAAACGAAAACAACAAGTAAGGTCGGAGAAAAACTTGACAGTGTTGCCGACTTTATTTTGGTAGCAGTTATGCTTATCATTTTCATTCCGTTACTTGTGTGGGAGCAATGGATGCTTTATTGGATATGTATAATTGCGTTAGCTCGTTTTTTATCATTGGCGATAGGATTTGCGAAATATCATGATTTATCTTATTTGCATACATATGCTAATAAGATAACAGGAGTAGCTTTGGCCTGCTTTCCGATTTTGTACCAAGTATTTGGATTGACGATAACGGTGTTCATTTTGTGTGGTATAGCGAGCCTTTCCGCATTTGAGGAATTAATCATCACCATCATCTCAAAGAAATTGAACAGGAACATAAACAGTTTATTTTTCGATAGGCATAATCATCTTTCGTAAACATTCTTGTCTAAAAGTTCAATAAATTGTCAATAAGATCTGGAAAGTCTTATGAACGATTTACGATATGGATGCTATAATCGACAATAAGGGAGAAATTTAGAGAGATGCAGGTGATTACTTGAAAAAAGTGTATATTTTTTCCCCATTGTTATTGATCATTTTATTAGTTGGTTGCAGAGGAGAGCAGCAAGTGCGCGAGCCTGACATAACTGGGCTGGATGCGACGGAAATTTCCAATGAAGCATTTAAAGAGTTGTTTCCGGAACAGTATGCCAGTTATGCAAGAACTGCTGAAATGGATGATGATCCTGATGGTAATCGTAGTAAATTTAAAAGAGAGCCATTTTTACCGATTTTATATTATGATTTCACTTTTGCTCGTCAGCATGATGAGACACGAGGGCATTTTTATGCTAACGAAGATTTAGCGAAGTCATTGCGTGTTACAGATAGCACCCCTGGTGCTTGTATAACATGCAAATCTTCTGCCGTTCCTGTTTTATACGCAGAAATGGGTGAAGATTATTGGCAAGCTAATTTGCTTGATGAAATTATTCCGGCTGCAGAAGAATTGGGACATGCAGCAGTTGGCTGTTCAGATTGCCATAGTCCCGTCACAATGGACATACGAGTCACTCGTCCAAATCTTCAAAAAGAGATGGCTGACAAAGGAATTGATCCTAATAAAGCTAGTCGCGAAAATATGAACAACTATGCTTGCGGGCAATGTCATTCCACTTACTATTTTAATGTGGAGACAACAGAGGTTACGCATCCGTGGTCACATATGAATTTGCCGGAGCAAACAGAAAAGCTGAGCGGCATTTTTGACCCAGATCAAGCAAGGCCTGGCGATGTGGCATTGAAATTATTTGTTTACTTTCAGACAGTAGGAAAAGAGCGTGGTTTTGAACAAGACTTTATTCATGCTGTTTCAGGAACCCCAATTTTAAAGGCAAGACATCCGGAATTTGAAATGTCAACGGAAGGGGCGCATGCTGAAGCTGGAGTTAGCTGCGTGGATTGTCATATGCCAGTGGAGAAAGGGAAATCTGGGGATCAAATTACATCTCATTATCTGACTTCACCACTGAAAGATCCAGAAAAGTCTTGTGGTAGTTGTCATACAAGTAATCTTGATCAGAAAGTAAAACAAACGGAAAAGATTCAAGCAGATTATAAACAGAAATTAGCGAAGGCTCAAGAAATCTCAGTTGATACACATTATTATGTGAATAAAATGATTACTGCTGGTGTTGATACTGAAGTGATTAAAGATCTTCAACGAGAGATTACGTTCGCTCAATGGATGTGGGACTTTTGTGCTTCTGAAAACTCGCATGGCTTCCATAACCCTGCAGGAGCAGATCGAATTCTCGATTTATCTATTCAGTCGTCACAAGAGATTCTAAAAGTAGCAAAAGAACATTTAATTGCCAAAGATGTTTCCATTGAGGAGCTGGACAAAGAAATTGCTAAAGTGAAAAAAGCAGTTAGTGAAGAATCGGATCCGGCTAAGAAAAGGGATCACGTAATCAATGATTATTTTCCTGCTCAAGATTAGAAAAATTAAGCACTAAACTTTCACTAGAAAGTTTAGTGCTTTTGTTTATGGAATTTCTGATATAATAGAACTTGTTATAGTATAAGAAGGGGGTAGTAGACGATGAATAAGCGTATTTTTGTGTGGTTTATAATAGCAATGCTTGCTGTGGGAATAGTCGGATGTAGTAAAGAAAAAGAAGAAGACAGCGGTGACAAACCTGAGAAATCAAAAGTTACTATTTATTATGCTAACAGCAATGCAGATGGTTTTGAGACAGAAGAAGTAGAATTGGATGCACTAACTCCAGAAAATCTTTGGCAGGAATTAGTAACAAGAAACGTGGTGTCTGCTGAGGTGAAGATTTCAAGCCTTACAACACCAGTTGAAGATGATAGTAAAAAGATTATTTTGGATCTCTCACACAATTTTCAATCGTATTTTTACGAACTTGGAACAGCAGATGAATATTATTTACTAGGAAGTATCTCCAATACGTTTTTATCAGCTTATGAGTGCGAAAGTATCTTGATTACAGTTGATGGAGAGACGCTAGAAAGCGGGCATGATGTGTATTCGGAATATATGAAAAAATTTCAATAAAGACTAAAAAGATAGTGGATGCCATTTTTTTATATTAGCATGAACAAACATTCCTTATAAAAGAATCGTTGCACGCTTATCTGATTTGACAAATTCATCTTTTTCGCATAGACTATTTCACAATCATTATATTTTAAACGATAATGAGAGGATTAGTAAGTAGTACGTTCGTTTATTCCAGAGAATGAAGCATTTGCTGTGAGCTTCTATAAACACGCTATCTGAACCTGCCTTTCTAGTTCTACCTAATTAGTAGCGGCTAATGTCCGATATCACATTTTGAGTTGTGCATGATGATTCATGCGAACGAGGGTGGTACCGCCAAACATAGTCTTGGTCCCTTTTGGGATATAAGGCTTTTTTTATTTTTATATCAAAAAGGAAGTGTTAACAATGTCTAAGAAAAACAAAGCGTTTGTAAAAGAGATTACTGCTATGGAGGACGACTTTCCACAATGGTATACAGATGTTGTTTTAAAGTCTGAATTAGTGGATTATGGTACAGTGCGTGGTACGATGATCATTCGCCCATATGGTTATGCTTTGTGGGAAAATATTAAAAATGACATGGATCGCCGTATTAAAGAAACAGGTCATGAAAATCTTTATATGCCAATGTTTATGACTGAAAGTCAGTTACAAAAAGAAAAGGATCATGTGGAGGGATTTGCACCGGAAGTTGCTTGGATTACCCATGTTGGAGAGGATAAATTGGATGAGCGTTTATTAATTCGTCCAACTTCAGAAGTGGTGTTTGGCGAACATTTTGCGAAAATTATTCAATCACATCGCGATTTACCAAAGTTGTACAATCAATGGGCAAATGTTGTTCGTTGGGAAAAAACAACTAGACCTTTTTTACGCACAAGTGAGTTTCTATGGCAAGAAGGTCATACTGCACATGCAACAGCAGAAGAAGCACAAGAAGAGACACTTAAAATGCTTGATGTGTATGCAGATTTCTGTGAAGAAATGTTAGCTATCCCAATGGTAAAAGGGCGCAAAACGGAGAAGGAGAAATTTTCCGGTGCTGTGGCGACTTACACAATTGAAAGCTTAATGCATGATGGAAAAGCTTTGCAATCTGGCACTTCACATTATTTGGGTGAAAACTTTGCTAAAGTATTTGGGATTACTTTTCAAGATAAAGATGGGAAAGAGCAGTATGTAAATCAAACATCGTGGGGATTATCTACTCGAATTGTTGGTGGCATGATTATGGTGCATAGTGATAATCGCGGTTTAGTTTTACCACCAAAAGTTGCACCAACTCAAGTAATTGTTGTACCAATTGCACAGCACAAAGAAGGCGTACTTGATTTTGCAGATGGTTTAGTGAAGCAACTTGGAGAAATTGCCCGTGTCAAAATAGATGCTAGTGATAAAATGCCAGGATGGAAATTTAATGAGTATGAAATGAAAGGTGTGCCAATTCGTTTAGAAGTTGGTCCAAAAGATATTGAGAAAGGGCAAGTGGTGCTAGCACGTCGTGATACTGGTGAAAAAACTTTTGTGGAATTAGCTCAGTTAGAAGGAATGATTACACAAATGTTGGCTGATATTCATGATAATCTTTTAAACAAAGCTCAGCAGCATTTAGCTGAATCTACAACTGTTGTGACAGAGTGGTCAACTTTTAAAGAGCAAGTCGAAAAAGGCGGCTTCATTAAAGCAATGTGGTGTGGAGAAAGAGAATGTGAAGAAAATATTAAAGAAGAGACAACTGTGACTTCACGTTGTATGCCATTTGAGCAGGAGCATTTAAGTGACACTTGCGTTTGTTGTGGTAAAAAAGCAGAACATATGGTTTACTGGGCACGAGCTTATTAAACCAAAGTGCAAAAATGAGTGTTTAAAAGCGTAGCAATAAGATGAAATTTTTTGCGAATCCTGATTCGCAAAATAATTTTAGCTTATTGCGTAGCTTTTGCTCATTTTTGCCGGATTAAAATTTTAGCAGGAAGGTGGTACATCAAATGATTGATCGTTACACACGTCCGGAAATGGGCGACATCTGGACAGAAGAAAATAAGTTTAATGCATGGCTAGAAGTGGAAATACTGGCTTGTGAAGCATGGGTAGAATTAGGTGAAATTCCTAAGGCAGATGTAGCGCTAATTCGCAAAAATGCGACATTTGATATTGCACGAATTAATGAAATTGAAAAAGATACACGTCATGATGTGGTTGCATTCACTCGTGCTGTATCAGAGTCATTAGGTGAAGAGCGTAAATGGGTGCATTATGGACTGACTTCTACTGATGTTGTTGACACTGCACTTTCTTATTTATTACGTCAAGCAAATGAGATTTTGATGAAAGACTTGGAAAAGTTTATCCGAGTGTTAAAAAAGAAAGCGTTAGAACACAAACGAACAGTAATGATGGGGCGCACGCATGGTGTTCATGCTGAGCCCACCACCTTTGGTTTAAAAATGGCACTCTGGTATGAGGAGATGGGGCGTAATCTTGAAAGGTTTAAGTCAGCAGCACAAACTATAGCTGTCGGAAAAATATCTGGTGCTGTCGGCACTTATGCCAATGTGAATCCTTTTGTTGAAGCGTATGTTTGTAAGCAGTTAGGCTTGGAAGCAGCAACAATTTCAACGCAGACATTGCAGCGTGATCGCCATGCACATTATTTATCCGTGTTAGCATTGATCGCAACTTCCATTGAAAAAATGGCAACTGAAATTCGTGGCTTGCAAAAAAGTGAGACAAGGGAAGTGGAGGAGTTTTTTGCAAGTGGGCAAAAAGGTTCTTCCGCAATGCCACATAAACGTAATCCCATTGGTTCAGAAAATATGGCAGGATTAGCACGAGTAATTCGCGGGCATATGGTAACTGCTTTTGAAAATGTTGCACTTTGGCATGAACGAGATATTTCTCACTCATCTGCAGAAAGAATTATTTTACCGGATGCAACCATTTTACTAAACTACATGTTGAATCGATTTAGTAATATTGTTGAGAAATTAACTGTTTTCCCAGAAAACATGTTACGTAATATGGATCGCACTTTGGGTTTAATCTATTCACAGCGTGTATTGCTAAAGTTAATTGAAAAAGGGATGGTACGGGAGGAAGCTTACGATATTGTACAATCAAAAGCAATGGAAGCTTGGGATAGTCAAATTCAGTTTCGTACTTTGTTAGAGGTCGATGAGCGCATTACAAGCCAATTAACAAGTGCTGATCTAGATGACTGTTTTAATTACGAACATCATTTAGAGCAAGTTGATTTGATTTTTAATCGTATATTTGAAGCGGAATAATAGGGGTCATTCGATAAATGTGCAATTTTCGTCCATTTTAATGAACTTACCTGAAGTTGTTTTTAATGGTGACTTTGAAAAATGTCGGTTTCTTTCTAAAAAAATGATTTTACCGACATTATTTGGTCGATAAAATCAATAAAAATACATTGTTATTCATAATTAATTACAATTTTACATTTTGATTACCTTTAAAAAATCAAAAATTTGGAAAATATTCATGGAAAACTGTCGGTAATCACTTAAAATTAATCAATTACCGACAGTGATCAAAAAAGATCCATTTTTCTAGAAAGTAATGAAGCAGTTCACTCTTGAGGATTGTCTTATTTTCCGATAGTCCCTTTATTTTAAATATTCAAAACTAATTGTTGCGTAATTGCCAAATATTCACGAATATTTCTAGTGACCACTTCAGTTGGTGATGTCTCTGATGGCAAGCCAGTTATGTTCAAGTCCAGTTGCTCTGCTAATTTCACAGCACGATAAACATGAAAATCACTTGTTACAATAAGACCGGCGCCTGACTCCATACCTGTTGATAATAAATTTTTAGAAAAAAGAAGATTTTCTTTAGTGCTTGTTGATTGATCTTCAAGAATTAAGCGACTTTCATCAATACCGGCTTGTACCATAGCAATTTTCATTGCTTCGGCTTCAGGCATAATTTCATCTGGCCCTTGTCCGCCGGAAAGAATTGCAATACAATTTGGGTTATCTTGAAGATAAGTGATTGCAGTCCGAACTCGATTATCTAATGTTAGAGAAGGTGTTTTAGCACCAAGTACAATGATATAATCCGCATTTTCAGGTACTTCCATATGACTATACTCGTACATTTTATAGGCAAGAGATGTAAAATAGATTATAATGAAGGCAATAATAATTGAAATTGTGATTAAAAATTTTTTTAACATATGGTCTGCTCCTTTTTCTATTTATTATTGTAGCAGATATTTTTAAATAAAGTAGAGGGACTTTCTATGACAAAACAAATACAAGTAGGAAACGTTATCACACTAACAGTAGAGCGCACTGCCGACTATGGCTATTTTTTAACAAATGGCGACGAATCTATTTTACTGCACCATAATGATTTAGATCGTGAAGTAGAAATTGGCGAGCAGATTCAAGTGTTTATTTTTAATGATAAACAAGGGCGTCCTGCAGCTTCTACTGTTATTCCATTCAAGATGCTAGATGATGAATACGACTGGGCTGAAGTGATTGAAGTCAAGCAAAATATGGGTGCTTTTGTCAATGTCGGTTTATCAAAAGATATTTTAGTATCTGGTGATGATTTGCCAAAGATTGAGCAACTATGGCCAAAGGCGGGGGACAAGCTATTGATTACTTTAAAAGTTGATCGTTTGAACCGCTTATTTGCTCGTTTAGCAACGGAAAGTGTTATTTTAGATTATGCGTATACAACACCAATTGAGATGAAAAACCAGAATTTTTCCGGCTATGCTTATCGTGTGTTAAGAGTTGGAACATTTGTTTTTACTGATGAAGGTTATCGTTGTTTTATTCATGAAAGTGAACGAGGATCAGAAGAACCGAGGTTAGGTGAACGTGTAATTGGACGTGTGATTGGCATTACTTCAGAAGGGGATATGAATGGATCACTATTGCCTCGTGGTTATGAACGGATAGATTTAGATGCACAGATGGTTTATGAATATCTTGAGAAACGAAATGGTGCAATGCCATATACTGATCGATCCGCTCCAGCTGAAATTGAAAATCGCTTTCAACTAAGCAAAGCTGCTTTTAAACGAGCACTTGGTAAATTGATGAAAGATGGAAAAGTATATCAAGAAGAAGGGTGGACATATATTAGACAAAAAAATGAGCAATAAAAGGGGAGGGGAATTATGAAAGCAGCGCTTAAGCAATTTTTAGACAATCGTGTTTCTTTACGAAGGTATCGGGATGTGCCAATCAGTAAGGAGGATATGGCGTATATTCTTCACGGTGCAATGCGTGCACCTACCGCAGGGAATATGATGCTTTATTCGATCATCAAAGTTGAAGATCCTGAAACAAAGTTAAAATTGAGTGAATCTTGTGATCATCAACCATTTATTGCTAAAGCAGCAACCTTATTAATTTTTTGTGCTGATTTCCAGCGTTGGTATGATTATTACAAACTTTCCAGTGTTGAGGAAACTTGTGCAGAGCGAGGAGAGCCATTTCGTTTGCCAGAAGAAGGCGATTTTATGATTTCTGTAATGGATGCGTTGATTGCTTCGAGCTATGCCAGTATTGCTGCAGAAGCTTGTGGGGTTGGTAGCTGTTATATTGGTGATATTGTTGAGAATTATGAATATCATAAAGACTTGTTAGCACTTCCTCAGTGGGTTTTGCCGGTTGGTATGTTATGCTTAGGTTACTATCCGGAAAATTTCAAACGAGTTGTACATGATCGCTTTGATTCAAAATTTATTATTTCAGAAGAAAAGTATCATCACCTAAATGATGTAGCGTTAAAGGAAATGTTTGCACTTCGCGAAGCAAACTTCAAAGAAAAGAATCGTTTTAACGCTGCAAATTTCGGGCAATTTAATTATTTCAGAAAAACTGGAACAGAATTTTCTGATGAAATGACACGCTCGGTGAAAGTTATGCTAGAATCTTGGAAAAAGAATTGAAGTAGAAGGCTTAGGTCTGCTTGATATACCAATTTCATTTTACCTTTCGATACTGTGATATCGGAAGGTATTTTTTATTGTTTTTACTTAAAAAACCATAATCAATTCACCCTATTTAAGAATACACTGTAATAATATACTTAATTGAGGTGATTATGATTGGGAAAAGGATTTTTACAAGTTGCTGTCCATGCTGGAAATGAAGCGTTTCCAGTTGCTGCAGCTCAAGTAACGATTGAAGACATTACAGGTAATGTTTTATATCAATTGACAACTGATATAAATGGAAAAACACAGGCAGTTGAGCTGGCTGCTCCGAATAAAGAAACAACATTAGATCCTAAATATCAAGGGCTACCTTATGCAAAATATGATATCTTAGTTAGTCATCCGGGCTTCTTTCCTACGGAAATTAGTCATGTCCAAGTTTTTGATACGATCACTTCCACATTACCTGTTAATTTATTACCTGCACCAAAAACATTAGCCAAGCAAAATGTGATCAACCATGTCGTTATTGGTGACAGTCCGCTGTTATCTTCAAAGGAAAGAATTATGCCGGAAGCCACTAATTTACCGACACCTAAAGTTTTGAGAGAGGTTGTACTTCCTGAGTATGTTACTGTTCATTTAGGAGCACCAACTGCATCAGCACGAAATGTACGTGTGAAATATATGGATTATTTGAAAAATGTCGCTTCTAGTGAAATTTATCCAACTTGGCCAGTTGCTGCCTTAGAGGCAAATATTTATGCGCAAATTTCTTTTTTTCTTAACCGAATTTTTACAGAATGGTATCGATCCCGGGGCTATAACTTTGACATTACAAATTCTACAGCTTTTGATCAATGCTTTGTTGAAGGTCGTAATATTTTTGATAGTGTTAGTGCGGTTGTTGATCGGATTTTTAACCAATATATACGGCGAAAAGGGAGATTGGAGCCGCTCCACGCACGATATTGTAATGGAACAACATCAACTTGTGCGGGGCTATCGCAATGGGGAACAGTACCTTTAGCGAATCAAGGCAGAACAGCTTTTGAAATTTTAAGGAATTTCTATCCTAGTGATATCGAAATTGTCACAACCAATAATTTTAGTAATCAATTAGAATCTTTCCCTGGTGTAAATTTACAACAAGGTAGTAGCTCCGAAGATGTGAAAAAAATGCAGCTTTATTTAAACCGAATTAGAACAAATTACCCGGGACTACCATTAGTTCGTACAGATGGTTTATTTGATGCTACAATGACACAGGCAGTTAAGTTGTTCCAAAGTGTGTTCAGTTTACAGCAAACGGGTGTGATTAATAAGGCAACTTGGAATCAAATTACTAGAATTTATGTAGCTGTTACAAAGTTGGGTGAGCTAACTAGTGAAGGACATTGGATCGGGATTGGTGATAATCCGCCTACCTCAGTGCTTAGGCTAAACAGCAAAGGTGCTGATGTTGCACAATTACAATTCATTTTAAACTATCTATCTATATTTTTTCCGTCGATTCCACCTGTGATTCAAAATGGTACTTTTGATAAAACAACTGAAGCATCAGTAATAGAATTTCAAAAAAATTATAACTTGAAAGCAGATGGGATTGTCGGTCCTGCTACTTGGGCATTGCTTTATCAAACTTTTCGAAGTGCTGAAGACGTTGGTGCTCCAGAAAAGCCTCAGCCTCCAGGACCACCAGGGCCAGGGCCTTCGCCTTCTTATCCACCATATCCAGGTGTTGCGCTCCGAAATGGCTCACGTGGGGATAGCGTTAGATATTTGCAAGAATCCTTGAATGTCATCGGCACTAAACATACAACTATTCCACGATTATCAACAGATGGGGTTTTTGGAAACAACACACAGCAAGCCGTAATAAGGTTTCAAACAATCTTTGGCCTTACTGCTGATGGCATTGTTGGTCCCATTACTTGGAATAAAATGATTGAAATACGTAAAGGAATTGAAGAAGGAAAACCTGTCATTACTCATCGACCATATCCGGGAACAGTGCTTCAAAGCGGTTCTCGTGGGGAGAATGTCAGATATTTGCAAGAATCGTTAAACGTCATTTCAACTGTTCATTCAAACATTCCAAAATTAGTAGCAGATGGAATTTTTGGAAATGCGACACTGGGCGCTGTGAGAGCATTTCAAGCAGCATACGGTTTAGCTGTAGATGGTAGGGTTGGTCCTCTCACTTGGAACAAAGTAATGCAAATTAGAGGTAGCGTTGAAAATGCTTAAGTAATCTAATCAAAATATCATAGTAAAAGTCATTAACTACCATAAAAGAATAATAGATAAAAATAAAATCACTGAGAAATTGAGCTAAATTCTCAGTGATTTTATTTTTTAACAATAATAAACAAATAACCCCTATTTTTTTACAAAATACAAAAAAATTCAGCAAAAGACTGTAAAAATAAAAGGTTTTATTGTAGAATAATGTAGATAAGTGATTTGGGGAGGCAATAAATTTTGCGAAAGTTTATTAGTGCATTATTGATTTCATCTATGATGATTTTCGGATTTGTAGGAACCATGACTTTTAATATGCCTACTGTTGAAGCAGCAAATGTTCGAGATGGGCAAACAACAGTCAATTTAAATATGCGTCAAGGTGCAGGGACAAACCATAGAATTATTAGAACACTTCCAAAAGGTACAAAGCTTAAGATTTTAAGTGAGAGAAATGGCTGGATGAAAGTAAGAGTAGGTAAGCAAGAAGGGTTTGTAAGTGCTAAATTTGTGAGAGTGATCACAGCAGCGCCAAAGCCGCCAGCAAATTCATCATCAACAAAAGTTCGAGATGGGCAAACGACAGCCAATCTAAACATGCGTAGAGGCGCAGGAACAAACCATAGTGTGATTAGAACACTTCCAAAAGGTACAAAGCTTAAG
>Ga0131853_10005991_pt1 | contig 21948 bp, 11 predicted proteins | sample TergutLab28metaG_FD_92764 | JGI IMG/M metagenome (GOLD analysis project Ga0131853, IMG submission 92764) | Labiotermes labralis P1 segment gut microbial communities from Petit-Saut dam, French Guiana - Lab288 P1 (version 2) (version 2) | ecosystem: Host-associated > Arthropoda: Insects >... | reverse complement strand
ATTATTATTATTATTATTATTGTAACTGACATTTACGTTGTTGAACAAGCAGATTAAAAAAGTTAAATTAAATGGTACTTTTTCCCTATAAAATATTCAGCAAACGACATTAAAAGATTTTGTAATACTTGAAGCCCACAGACGATAGCTTGTGACTTTCTGGAACTGTCAGGCCTGTCAAATTCTGTACTCTTTCCACATGAAACTGTGTGTACGGATAGACTGATGGTTTGCTGGGATCGTCGCACCACACGACGCTTCCTAATCAAGCAAAAGTCCACCTCACGTACAGCATCACAAACAAAAGAAATAGTACCGACCGTCAGCCCTGTAGATTGGATATTGGGATGTGTTCCAGATATTACAGCGACTGGAGTCCCTTATGACATATCACTCAATGTCTTCAGCCTCCCTTTTCATAGAAACTCGTGGATTGGATATTAAACATCTTGCCTGCTGACCCCTCCAGGCCTCACCTGGGAGTTCTGGCATTACACCTGCTTTCCTGATGAACTTTCGTTTCTGTTTTACGTGATGATGTTTGGAAATAACTCTCTTATTGGCCCAACGCAAATAGTACTTGACGTTGGTTGTACATAAGTACATGAAGTGAACATACAGTTGGTAATTCGCTTTTTCATTTTGTTTCAACTCCCGAGCGCTTATTGGTTTTGGATAAGTACTCATTAGAATACTTCTTTAACTCTTTCAAGAATAAAATTTATCCAAACTATTTTTAAAAATTCATTTCTGCCGCACAGTAGACACATTACAAGCATTAATCGAATAATATATAGTAGTTAAAAAATCAGTGTCGGTTGTGGGGATCACACAAAACCCAAAAATACATTGTGTGAGCATAATGGAGAGATCTGAGGGTTAAACATGGTGGTACATATAATTACCACTGGACGTGACAAGGTCAAAATATCCAGTGGAACTTCTGCTTTAGTCGCTAGCCATCCAATGAATCCCCTAAAGTGTGTTAAACTGAGCAAAGCTTTCCAGATTTCCTGAAGAATTTTCATGTTGCAAAATGTTGTTAAAATAACATATATTTAATAATAATAATGACAATAATATTATTAATATTGTGCTCGCGTGTAAGTACATATATATGTATGTATGGGTTAGGGATCTATGAGAGTTATTTGAAATAATTTTCAACGCGGTGTGCAGAATATTTAACAAAATGCGAAAATGCAGTTTGCATTATAAACACGACAACTGTCGACTGACCATGCCAAATCATGCTATTTAAATAACATCTTTAAGAAAGATAATAAATCCCTGGCCGTATTTTTACAACATCACAGAACCGAAGAACATAGTGTTCAGTAACACCGTCGTAAAACATATTAATTTTTTTTCTAACCAGTACGCTCTAAAGAATGAAACCACATAAAACCTCATTATATCGCATTTAGTGGCTTAAAATATTGAGTACAGTACGCATTTATTTCTTCACGAGTATAAGAAACACATACTGTAGCCGATCATTTTTAGTATAGTTGTTTCTTATGATTGCTGGCGTCAGTTACGGACGGTTCATGGCATGCGTTGTAAGTTAATCTGTCAACGTATATTCAACACCGTTGGTGATAGGTAGGAGGGGAGAGATTTAAATGAGAAAACGTTAGCAGCGGACAACGGAAGCTAGCAATCCAGTGTGAATTCAGTCGCGTACGAGTGTGTTGTAAGTGGGAGTACAGAAAAGTGACTGTCAGTTTCCTAGAAATGATCTAGTTGTTTTACTGGATATAACGCTCAATTATTTTATATCAACAATAAACTGAGTAAAAAAACAAAAAATTAAAAAATAAATAATTAAAATTATATGTGATTCGGTGAACCACACCCCTACCAAACTGAGCGCGTCGGGACAACAAAGTTACGAAGGGTGATCGTGTAGAATACTAATGAATTCATTCACCTTAACAAGTATGTATTTCAAAAGTCAGTACGTAATAACATGAAAGTAATGAAAAAAATTGCGCAGAATCATAATAAAGTGAAATATAAGCGCACGAGACCAAAAGGAATTGTAATTATTTTAAATTAATTTAATGCTTACCGTGTATTAAATTTGGAAATTTCATTAAAAGTCATGCCATCATTGGACAATATGTCAATATTCTTCATTATTACGTATTGAGTTCTAGGTAATTTATTTCTTTTGTCTTCGTTAGGAAATTCGCCGGTGTACGTCGTTGGAAATTACGTAATGAATGTTGTGACACTGACTGACACACAACAACCAAAAATTGACCCATCTTACGAAGGACAAGCGAAACATTCACCCTCTACTTCACGGTCTCTTTCATATGTCCTACTGCCATTATCAGCAGCCGGTATATCAAGTAACAGAGATTGCAGTCTTTCGGTTCAAACGGTGTCAAAACAGACCGGTCTGTGAGGCCATTAAATCCCGAAAATCGTGGAAACTCGTGAATGGCTTAATAACTAAACAGTCACTCAGTTTTAGGCAAAATTCACTGCAAAATTTCTTCTCAATGTAGCAAAAGGTTTACTATTGATTCTATACTTTCTTTGTTTCAAACTTTGGTGATTTTTGCTCCGTAACTTAGCAGTTGATGTATGCTTGATTACATGGATGATGTTTTCTCTGTGGCACCGATTCAATTAAACAGAATTTTAATTCTGTCCTTCAATCTTTTTACCGGCGGCATAACATCATTTTTAGGCCGCCAATGCTTCTTAAAGGAAAAAAAAACTGAAAATGGTTTTGCCTTGAATATTCCTTTCAGTTCGTACTAACAACAGTACGCCTTTGTCTCCAAACTGCGGTCCGAGTATTTGTATTATGCGAACCGCATTTAAATTTGTACATTATGGTTTTATTATTTCCATAGTCAGTGTCCACAATAGACCCATTGCTTTTTTCAAAGCAAGTTATTCACAGAGAGCGAGCTAGTGCTTCCTCATTCAATTCCCAATATCATTTCGTTTTAAAGTCATCTTGTAGCTGCTTACGTCTTCTTCTTCCTCATCTTCCCGTTACATCCATTCTTCCCTCTATCTTCTCTTACTTAAAGTGTTGTAGAAAGCAATTCGTACCCAGTATGTGACCCAGCCAGTTAGTTAGCCTTCCTTCTTTTAATTGTACGTAGGTTATGTATATAGCGTAACAATTACACAAATTGGGGCGGTTATGTATACCAATTCTTTTCTTCCACATGCGGCCCGCGAACATGCCCACAATAATGGGTGTGGTCCTCTGCCATAACAAGTGTTGGACGTCAGTGCTCTATACCGTTATCATTTTTGTGTGAGCTATCACAAGTGGCTCAAGTTTTCATTCCATTTATTAGCCTTGGAAACCAATCATAATGCCATTAACTCACCACAAAAAAACCTCCAATAACGCTAAAAATCCGGGTTACATCACTCATTAACCAAGCTCTTGCCTAACCGTGGCAACCCGGTTAATATGCTAACTCACCACACATTAAGGTAATTTATAAGGTTATCAATTGAAACACATTACATAAAGGTCAGTAAGGACTGTAGAAGAGTAAAATTTTCTAGCGTTTCGCAGGAACATACTGTCTCCATCGTCAATGTAGAAGCAACATATTCTTCCGAAAGAAATTTATTCAGGCTACATGGGGCCAGATCTCACACCTTGATGATCATTTGATTTGTAGAAAAGGTACTGGTGGCCTGAATAGTGTAGCCGGTATAGCGACTAGCAACGAGATAGAGGGCCCGGAGTTCAGTTTCCTGTGAGGACGAGATTTTCCGGCCTCATACAGGTCGGCCCTGAAACCTATGCGGCATTTATACAATGACTACAGCTTTTCTTTCCCGGGGCTAAGGCGGCCGTGGCTTGGCCTTCACCACCTACGCTCATCTAGCATTTTCCGTCCGTCTTCTTGGCATGAAATGGGATAGTCTTATAGAAAGTAATGAAAATACGATACAAAAACTTGCATAAAATAGCATGTCTTTCCTGTATTTAGTTTCTAGGTCGGTTGGGTGTATTCGCGAATGCTGTTAAAATATTTGCTAACGTATTTCAGAGAAGTGGATAAGTTGCCTTTAGATGAATGTCACGCAATGCACATGAGATCGCTGGAAAACTGTGTACTACAAATAAACTCAAGTGGTACTTATAGGTCACTTATACTTTTTTACATCTCGTGTGGGATGAGTTGTAGTGGGGCAAATTGGGCTGTTCCCCTTGATACCTATAACACTATAACAAGGAAAATGCAGTGTATCCAGCTTTTAATAACTGGTGTATCTACTGCCACACTCCATTGCAATTCCTCCTGCCCCTTATACATTCTCTCCCCCATCCACTGTCTCCACTGTCCATCTCTGTCCGCATTACATACCCTGTGTATATTCTATTTACACTATACTTCATACCCTTGCTTTGGACTCATGTCCGTCTATGTCAGAATTTCTGTATTCTTTCTCTTTACCTCATCCGTGTGATAGGATCATGGCAGCCTTTTCTCTGTCTCGTTTCCTTGCAAAAAGCCACCACAAACCTGGCTCCTCTTTATCCCCCCACCCCATGGCTCCAGCGGCGGTGCGTTGGACAAGTGCCCATGAATTCTTGAATGTTCATGAATAAAAGTGTGGTGAAGTGACCTCTCCGTAGTTGCACCGACTCTTCGTATGACCCGACCTGCGTAGCTGCACTCTTAGCAGGATTCAGAGCGGTGATACTGTCAGTCGACGTCATCACACATTAGGCCCAGGTTTTAAGATCGTGATGGTTGACTGAAATATAAAACATCTGGAGCTTCCTGTTACACGTTCCTAACGTCAAACAGAAACGTATTGACAACTGACACACGTGTTATACACATATCAGGTCAAAGACATTCCCTCCGTTCAATAAATTAATTCCCTGTCATTTAGTGGAAGCCAAATTTTCAAAATCTGTAATGGGAGAGGGCTACTGAAAAGTTCCACCTACACGAAATATCCATTTCGGTTTTCTAATTTAATATTTTGCACTTTGAAATAATCCCTACGTGAAAACTGACCATTGTTACTACCAACCTACATACAACCTGCCATGAAGGCACAGTAGGAGAAGAGAGGTATTGCGCTAATTTAATTTTGTGCAATATTAAATACGTAAAATTTAACACTAATTAGTTTAATAACGCTTTTTATTTGTTGATTAATACTCCTAAATGTTTCGGTCTGAACTGTTGGCCTTCTTCAGGGAGCTCGTAAGTGCCTTGTGCAAATGTTGGTGTTAAATTTTAGATATGTTTTGCTCTAATCTTTCTTTAACCTCAGCGATACATGGGAGTGGGTGGTTAACGCCACGTCCGAGCCGCTTTAACCCGGAATGAAACGATACCTGTTGTATATGATGCTGGGTGAGAACCTGGGCCGGCCCAGACGGGTGCGAAAAAGTCGCCCTCCACAGGAATTCAATCCCCAGATCGTCCATCACGTAACGAGTCGCTGTACCCGGCCCATCCATTAGTATTATCACCATCGCTATATGTAAATTCTCCGACTCTGGGAAAACCGGCTTCCTCTTCAGTGATTAGGTTGTTTATCCATGGGGTAAAATGGCTGGGGCGTGAAGCTGACAAAACATTTTGTCAGAGCCGATCTTAAAAGTGGGTGGAGCTAAACCTCTGATCTAACGACATGACGTACAAAAGGAACGTTTGTATCCTGTGGTAAGCGCTTTCGCAAAATTGCTAAGAGCGAGTTTAGCTTCGTCACGTCCGTCTGTCCATGTCGTATTGTGTAAGAGTACGTTGCTGAACAACGTACTCTTACACAATACGACATGCTGTCACAGCACCCTGTTAATATAAGGAACTAATCAGTGAGTGTTTTTAAAATGTAACTTTAACGAGGAACAGTGTAGCTCCCTGAAGATGATCTTAGGATCGAAACATGTTGGAGCGATTTTAAGTGTTTTAATGTGAAATTTTATATATGTGCATTAGTTGGTGTGCTAATTAAGTGACTTTTATTACTCTTAATTACGTACTTATTTTCTCGGTTTTTTATACGTTCATGTACATAGTGATGCCGTCACTCTCTTTAACTCTGCTCTTTATTTTGTTCTTTAATCATTTATTTTAATCTACTAATTGGTTTACATTTTATTGTGGTGTATATCTTGGCCATTCATTTCCGTATTACTTTCGAAAAACCGCAGTCGATATGAATTTTGTTAGGCGGATGACATACTGAGGAACGACTCCCAATGTAACGTCGATATGTCACGCCATACCTTAATTTATAACTATGCTATTAAATTTTTCACGCATTTGTATTATTTATAAAAGAGATAGATATGCAAGATAAAAAGGTTTATGTTTATACCACGCCTTCCTGTCATTTTCTGTTCGTGTACTCAGACGACCAGTTTTCACTTCAGTAATGACGTTACAATCACTTGATTCAAACAGTTTTTTTTAGGGGAGTTACTCGTGTTATGTTTTGTGTTCAGTATAAGCTGGCAACTTCTTGTCACAGAAGTAAAAAGGCATGCAATGTAGGTATAAACTTTTCACTGAGGCGCGTTCTTGCAATCATTGTTGCAGTGGGAAATTCAAAACGTATTACAAATTGCGCGCGCGCGTGTGTGTGTATGTGTGTTTTTGTGTGTGTGTGTGTGTGTGCGTGCGTGTGCGTGTGTGTTTGTGCGTGTGTGTATGTATGTGTGTGTGTGTGTTTGTGTGTGTATGTGTGTGTGTTTCTGTGCGTGTGCGTGTGTGTGTATGTATGTATGTGTGTGTGTGCGTGTGTGTGTGTGTGTTTTTGTGTGTATGTGTTTGTGTTTGTGTGCGTGTGTGTGTGTGTGTGTGTTTGTATGCGTGTGAGTTTGTGTGCGCGTGTGTGTTTGTGTGTGAATGTGTGTGTGTTTGTGTGCGTGCGTGCGTGCGTGTGTGGTATGTGTGTTTGTGTGTATGTACGTGTGTGTGTATGTGTGTGTTTGTGTGTGTGCGTGTGTGCGTGTTTGTGTGTGTGTGTGTGTTTGTGTGCGTGCGTGCGTGCGTGTGGTTTGTGTATGTGTGTGTGTATGTATGTGTGTGTATGTGTGTGTGTTTGTGTATGTGTGTGTATGTGTGTGTGTTTGTGTATGTGTGTGTGTGTTTGTGTGTGTATGTGTGTGTGTTTGTGTTTGTGTATTTGTGTGTGCGTGTGTGTGTTTGTGTGTGTATGTGTGTGTGTGTGTGTGTGCGCCTTAGTCATCCAGCATGCAATAGGAATGTACCGTATTATATTGTCATCCGTGGCCTGCCCGGTTCTAGAAAATTTTTCCACATTATCTCATAAACAACACGATTTTCGAAAGAAGTTACTGAATACAAAATGTATATTTGATTTCCTCTACAACTTCTGCCTGAAACACTTCTCATTCTAAGAATAAATGAGCGAGATATTGTCGAAAATGTATATTGGTCTTCATGTAAAGCATTCTTGTCCGATTTTAATGAAACTTCAATTTTTTGACAGTTTTTCGAAAAATCCTCAAATATCGTATTTCACGAAAATGCGTCTAGTGGGACTCGAGTTGTGCCATGCCGGCAGACGGACCGACGGTCAGTCGTGACGAAGCTAATAGTCCCTTTTCGGAATTTTGCGAATGCACCTAAAAATCGATATAAATCAGATACCGTAAGACGTGGGCAATATACATTGCTTTACTTTACTCTATTTTGCGTAACACTATCACTGGTGTCACGGCCGAAATTCCAGGCCTGTATTTTCTAAATACATGGGCAATATGCAGAGACGCTCTGTGTCTAGTTCTGTTTTCAGCAACTGGAGAAGGACCGTCAGTCTCATTATATCCAAATAGGGAGATTCCTGAGGGCATTATATTCATAGGAGTCTATAGACTTTCTGTCAGTTTTTATACACAGACTCTTCCAAGACACATGCAAAACATGGATAATGCGTGTTTATTAGTAGGTTGTAAAAACTGTTCAGTGTGTTGGCCGTTATAGTGTGCACATAAGTGTACACACGAAAAATCATGTTACATAATTATCTTTATACACAATGTGACTTATACTTACTATTGTGTATAAAAAACCGCAGCAAAAACACTGTAAGCCATATGGGATCCCAAATGCGCAAAACCACCCTGTAAAGTAATAACGGTTCTTAGCTTAGCCTGAAGATGACTATTGTAAGTCGAAACATGTTGCATTAGTATTATATTCTATTATAGTTGTGTTGACAGCAATATATAGTAATAAATTGAATAATTAGATACACAACGGGTGACTTCATTTAAATTGTTACATAATTCTATTCAAGCGCTTTCGCAAAATTGCAGCAATCGACTGTTTTCTTCGTCACATATGTCTGCCAGTCTGTCCGTCAGTCTGCGTGGAACAACTCGCCACCCACTGGAAGGATTTTCATCAAATTTGATATCTGGGAATTTTTCGAAAATCTTTCGACAAATACAAGTTTCGTTGAACTTTGACAAGACTAACGGTCACTTTACATGAAGACCTATGTACATTTATGATACTATGTACGGCCCTATGTCGCTGAATTCTTTTTAAAGTGGGAAATGTTTCAAAGAACAGTTGTAAAGAAAATCATAACATACATTTTATGTTCAATAATTTTTTCTGAATATCTTGCCGTTTATGAGATAATGTGGAAAAATGTGGTAGAGTCAGACAGGCCACAGATTACAGTACAACAGGACGCATGCTCTTTCCATGCTGGATATCTAAAGCTACAAACACACATTCAGAATATTTAATACTTTTTGCTTTTCCCCTGCAACAACGGTTACGTGAACGCGACTCACTATGACATTGTACTTACATTGCCTCTTTTGTTTAATGTCTCATTAGATGCTTCGCCTACTGCATTTGACTTGTGTGGAGGAGTTTCTGTGCCCTAAGTTTATTCACATTCCTCCCTGGTGACTTCATAACTTCGGTTCTTCATGTACTTTCAAAAACAAATATTCTTTCCTAAAATGTAAACACAGTTATTCTACTTAAGGATTAATGAAACAGAGAGAAAAGCATTGTGTCTGAATAACTTAGATTTTTCTTTCTTTTTAAATACTTTCTATTGCAGTGGTTGTGATGGTTGAAGTTATGAAAGAAAAGAGAGATAGAGAGAGATTGAAGACATTGGGTTTGTTAATCGAATTTAGAAAAAAGAAATGTTTCAAACCAAAAAGAATTAACTCAAATTATATTTTTAAAAAATTAAATTAGGATTTAACTCTAATTTAATAACTGTCCAACAATATGCGACTTATTCAGTTTATTACATTTCTGTAGACAGCTCTACATGTTTCGGGTATTGACACCAATCATCAGGAGCTCGTACAACTGTAATTAAAACTTCTGGTATTGATAAACTGAAAAAGTCGCATCTTGTTGGACAGTTATTAAATTCGATTCACGATGCACGGAAACATGTATATAAAATTTAGGATTTAACTGTTTTCATTTTAAGTTCTAACGTAAGCCCTTTCTCCTCTCAAGTACAGAGAAGGTCTAATATTAGAAAACAAAAAATATGTGCAGCTAAAAGTCATTATGTGAATTCGGAAACAAGGGTCGAACGTGTGTGGGCTTGTGATAAGTACACGACCAAGCATAGATTTAACCTCACCCCTCTACCCACAAATCCGTGTCATACGAACATATTCTACGTACCTAAAAAAATGCCCCACAATCTTTATATTACCATGAATTGCGTATGAGAATGGTAAAAAATATTATACACAGAACTTAAATTTAATACAGAGCAACTGCAAACCAGAAGGGGTTTATCGGCTTATGTTTTTTAAGTGAGGTTATGTATAATTTGCAACAAAAATTGCCTTTTCGTGTACTACAGTATAAATTTGTATAGGCCAACATTATACTGCAAAGTAAATATTGTTGTTTCAAAGTCAAATCTAGATTGAAAGGCGCGATAGCCTACATTAATTTTTTAAATACCAATTTTAATGCGCGTGTATATGAGTGTTATCTCTTGTTGATTCTAGAACATTCGAAGTTCAGATCGGACTTCAATAAAATTCATGTCTCCTCACGAATACAGAGTACGGTTATTTTCAGTGGGGAGTAGTTGAATGGAACAGGGGAATTAAGCTGATAATGCGCGATGTTGTCCTGTCTCAACAAGTGTACTGCTCTAGTTACATAAGTAACGAGTGGCAAACGAGTACTGTGTTTTTAAAGTGAAAACTTACAAAAGATTTTTTTGAGGGGTCATCCCGTTGTGTATTATCAAATTTGTATAATATATTATGTACCGTCAATACACAACATACATCAAAACAATATGCAATAATTACAATTAGGTTGTATTTGGCTACATGTCTCGGCCGTTACCGGCCATCTTCAGGCCACCTAAGAAGTACTGTTCTTACTTACCTTAATATTGTTCTTAGTTGGCCTGAACATGGCCGATCATGGCCGAAACATGTAGCCAAATACTACCTAATTGTAATTATTGCATCTTATTTTGATGTGTGTTTTGTACTGACGGTACATAATATATTATACAAATTACAAAACAAGTTTTTCTTTAAACTGGAAGCTTAAAAATTCCTTGCAATATTTTTAGTTTAATGATATTCTGTCATGTGCTAAACTGAATATAGGCCCTTTCTAAACAAACAACTTTCCTTAGAGATCATACACATACTTTAATTTTAACATAAATATATATCTATAAAATAAATTTGTAACTACCTCCATTGCCGTAACTCCTTCTTCAGAAGCTAGTATTTCTCAGCTTGTCACAACACCGAATGATAATGTCAATGCTTATTACACGCCGACACTTCTACAAATCTTGATCCAGATGAGTCCAGGTCACGCAGAACCACAATATTCAAACCCGTATACGCCTACGTCATCCATGTGGCCTTCTCCTTTGTGTTTCCGTATCAAAAACTTTGTGACCTTATATTGTTTTCCATGCATGATATTCGCCCTTTTCATCCCCTCTTCTCCGATCACCCTCGTAATATTTGGTATGTAGTAAAAACTGAGAAGATTCACATTATTCAGTTTCCGCCATCCCCCTATTACTTCCTCCTTCATTGGCCCACATAGAAAACACCCTGTATTTATAAATATTTGGTACGTAAAAGCAGTCCCGTTACAGGCCCGGAAGGACCCACAGGGTTCCAGGAAGTTAAGGTTCTCAGATTTCGTGACAACGGCAAAAGATGGTGGCAGGTTGTCAGCCTTACGCACCGGCCACCTTTACCCGCAGGAAATGCTCCTGGTACTCGTGTATGTTAGAGGCTGAGTCGACCCCCAGGGCCATAGTGCGATCGGAAGGATTTTATGTCAATGAAAATCCAATGAAACCATCTGGGATCGAACCAAGGAACTTCAGATTATATTTGTTACGTAATAGGAACAAATATAAGTACGTATTACAAACTTTATTCATTGTGGAAATTTTTACAATTATATTTACATAAATCACGACCAGTTCCTTTGTGTTCTTTACTCAAAATGCACGGTGCGAACGTACAAAGACAAAATAGTAGTCACGTTTCTGACAGCGGGATTTATCTCCGAAGGTACGGAATGGAATGGAATTCAATATTATAGCCATGGTTTAAGGAAGCTCTTAATTTTCAAATTTAGTGTTTTTATATGTAGGTCATGTGGGGCCCCCAATTCACATAACGACTCAAACCAAGTATTACAATTTTGATCACAAACTTTTTACCTGTAAAACTTGATTAAATCTTGTATTATAAATAATTTTGCAACAATGGATTTTTATGAACGACTAAAAACGGTCCACGCGGTTCAATTTTTAGGCGCGTTCGCAAAATTGCGAAAAGCGACTATTAGCTTCGTCATATCGGTCCGTCTATCTGTCTATCCTTCTGCCTGTTCGCCTAAAAAACTCGGCTCCCAATGGACGGATTTTTATGCCAATTCATATTTGAGTGTTTTCGAAAATTGTTCGTGAAAATTCAAGTTTCATTACAATCCGACAAAAAATAACGCATACTCTACGTTTACAATTACATCTCTCTTAATTCTTCTTAAAATGAGAAATTTTTCTGGAAAGTGAAGGGAAAATCAGAACTCACACCTTGTGTTCAATAACTGTTTTTTCCGGAAAATCGTGCCGTTTATGAAATAGATTGGAAAAATATGGTAGCGCCGGCCAGGCGACAGATGACAGTATGGTGCATTGGCATTGCTTGTTGGATAACTAAGGATACAGACACAAACTCAAAATATGTATTACTCATTTTTTTCGACGGCAATAGCAGTCACGCAAACGCGCCGCAGTAGTACGTTATACTTATATTTCCTGTCTTGTTCTTCCTAAGATTGAAGAAGATACGTGTTCTACTCCAGATACTTAAATAGTATTCTGTTTAGAAATTAGCGTAAACATGTTGGTAAGAGAACCCATTAGTGATACAACGTCATTCATTACATAGACTATACTCTAAAATTAGGAAACAATCATAAGGATGGAGATAAGGAATATTTGATAAATAAAGCAGGGTGTTGAAAAAACGATTGAATACCCAAGAAGAAATATCTCCTTTAACTCTGAGAAGAGTGAAAAACATATTGAATGGTACGAAGAAGGTGTTCTGTGTAGATGTCCCACTCCAAGATGTGCGTCTTTAATTAATGAGGACGACAGAAATCAAGTACTTTTGTAGCACAAGGAGAAGTGTTTGTACATAGAATATATTACAATGAGTCGTAAAGAAGTGATGCATGAGGATGTGGCGTTTTGTAGCTGAGTCAGAATAGGATCCATATTTGAATTTTTGTGAATATGATGATCGAATTGATGCTACCAGAATGTTTGAAATTTATTAACAACAGCTTCTACTTACTTCTTAACAGGAACTCCTTGTAAAAATCTGTTAGTTAGAGTATTATAACATTAAAATTGTACTAACCCTTTAAACGCCGAATTAAATCCCATCTGCCATTTGTTAGCATTATTAGGTGCTCACCATATTCTCCATGTTAGCAGGACAAGGGTTAAATTTTTCAAATGCTATCTGTTTAAGTTCTTCATGATGTGAAATATATTTTGCTTCGAAGTTTTAATTCATACCTTTAACAGATAAATTAAATTTACATAATAACAATTTTATACCCATAAGATAAAAAATACCACGTTAAAAGTAAGCTTAGTCTTGTATATTAACTAGTAATGTTAAAATAAATTCTATTATCAACAAATTGTATTTAGAGGGCAGTTGGACAGCCATTTAAATATCCCGTTGCTCCTGAGTAAAATTGTTATTTCATGAAATAAAAACTTTCTTCGTAAGGTGAATTAGCCGTTTTACGAAATATCCCCAACATAACAGCAGAAGAGTCTACAATTAGAGAGAGAAGGCTTTGCCATCTGTTGAATGTTCGTTGTATTACTACTAAAGGCGCAGAGCGCGGTGGCTATGGTCGTCGTCATAATCGATACTGCGGCAGTACAGCAGTAACACCGTTCAAAATACTGCGAATTGGACAGCTGTAGATTTGAAATCACCGGAGAGCATTATACGGTTCGTAGATCCTTAACTATAGAACAAAAGCTTTTATATGCCTGCTGCGATTTCTGAGCATATTTATCTCTTTAAAAATACATATTTTTAGTTTTTAACCTGCATTATTTCATTTTCCTATCTGCAGTAATCATAAGAAACAAAAAATTTTGAAAGGTATATTCCATAATAAAAATGTCTATTGGTTAAAATACAGTTTTATTATGAATACATTAATAGCGTAATATACTATTAATAAATTTATTCCTGATTGTGCTTCACTAAAGAGTCGAAACATGTAGCCAGAATTACAAGTAACTTTACCAACTGATACCCTATTACAGACTAATTTTTCAAATCTGTTTAATGAATGTCAATAAATTTAGCGTTACTTTCTTCACTGAGAAGCTTAAATCCAGACACTTAAATAAGCTGTCATTTAAGTCCATTTACACTATATTTCACGGTTACCTTTTAAATAAATTGATAAGGCATGGTAATTAATAGTCACAAACATAATTTGTTCTCGTACGTTATCGATACAAGAGTTGGGAACCTTTACTTCTTTAAAACTTTATACGTTTTTCCTCTCCAAATTTGTGTTGGATAGGCCAAATGAGGGAAAGTCTGATCACACAAGAACCATAAAAACACAAAGCAGCTTGTCTTAGAAGTAAGCATGATGGCGATTTGGTATTTTGAAATGTAACGAGGGTTTCCTGGATTAGCAGTTCCAGACATTTCGAGGACCTCGTCGTCTTCTTGGACGCCGTGACAGTTGTAAAATAAGGCAGTACGTTCATTCGAAACGTCGGGTAACACTAACAAAGCAACTCAGCACCACATCCCAGAAAACATGTACTCTACGCCTCATCACTGTGAGAATTTCAAACCTAGCACAGTAGGCAAGTTATAATGCGGTACGCTACCATATCAGCTTCTGAACATTTTATCTTCCCGTCACCCATAGGGCCACCTGAATATTTACATTGTTCACCCATAACTATAATTTTGCGTTTTCTTGTGGCAACTGCAATTACTCCTTTTCAAAGCAATAAAATCAATTAATTTTCAGGCACATTCTCAAAATTGCGAAAACAACAATTATCTTTGTCATGTCCGTCTGTCTGTCCACATTGAACAAGGCTGTTCCACTGCACGGATTTTTACGAAATTTTATATTTGAGTATTTAAAAAAAAAACTCGGAAAATTCAAGTATCATTAAAATCGGACAAGAATATAAGGTACATTACATGAAGACCAAATTAATTTTTGATCATGCATCACTCAGTTCTTCGTAAAATGAAAAATGTTTCAAACGAAAGATGTAGAGAAAATCTAAATAAACATTTTATGTTCAATGAAGTTTTTTTCGAAAATCGTGTCTTTTATGAGATAAGGTCAAAAAATACTGTAAAGCCTGACAGGCCACGGATCATACTAATGAGCATGCGCATTGCATGCTGGAAATCTAAGGCTACAAATACACATACAGGTTGTGTAATACTTATTACTTTTCCAATACAACAATGGTTGCACGAACGCGCCTCCTTGTTACGTTATACGTAGTTTGCCTGTATCGTTGGTGGTAGTTAGATATCAAAGCGAACTGAACTAAAGAAATACGTAAAATATAAGGCAGAAAATTACAACACACAAGAAGGATCTAAGAATTTTACATAGTTCACGAAATATTATGGTGAAGAAGGAGTGCTGGTAGTGCAAGTATTTCGGACAGGTAGTTAGTATGTTTAGCCTGTGAAGTAAAGTTAATTCGATAACGTGAAGTGAAGTAATTACCAAAGTTAAAGTGAAGAACAGTGCAGTGATAAACAGTTACAAAACGCAGTGTCACCCGGTACAGTGAATTTAGGCTTAGGATAGGCCTCATGTTCAGTTTCTTTAAACAAAATTTTTAAACTCCGAATTTCATAATGACGGAATATTTATTGACCTTTCGACCGACTATCTACGCTCTTCTATATGAAATTCAAAATAATATAAACTTCTTCATGCCTAATCCTGGGCTGATATCAATTATTAAATTTGCTGAATTTGTATAATTTAAGTCTGGATATTTTTCATATCCACGTCACTTTGTATTTTTATTTACGTATTTGTGTGGTGTTTAACCCTTTAAAGACGAAGCGCAGACTGCCTTATTTAAAGACCCAGTCCGTACCGCGCTGTAAACCCTTTTCATCTCGGTTATAAAAACCAATCAGTTTACTCTGTAAGTGGCACAAGTCGCTGTTTGTACTGAGATAAATACAAAACACACAAATACAGTGTGGGCAATATGTAACAGTTGTTGAACGTTAAATCTGTTGGTGCATCACGTAACCAGTAGGCTTTAAAAGGTTAAATTCCAATTCTGAACTGTCATATTTGCGTACATTAATGCTGAGAAATCATACAAGTAATATTCATCCGTGTCTGTGCTACAACACAGCAAGTTCATTTTGTGCGATTTGATATATCCGAAGCCCCTTTGTTTAAGATTCAATTCCTTTGGGATATTATGCTCTTCGCATTGGTATATATTCTAGACACCGACGTTTTATGAAAACCTGACGTCTAATTCGCCGAAATTCGTGTGTGTAACACGAAAGGTAAAACAATCCGTTACACGCCTGAACAGGCACTTAAGGCTGCAGGAGGTTGAGGCTACCAGAATTTCAAGACAGTCAGCAATTGAAGGTGGCTAGCCCTACGCCCCGACTACCTTTACCCCCAGGAGAAACCTTTGGTCCTCATATCGGTAGGAGTCTGAGTCGACCCAAGGGCCATAGTGTGACCGGAAGGAATATGTTGCTGTAGCGCAGTGCCTACCTTGTACCCCTTGAGTACCACATGCACGGCCTTATGTCTCGAAGGACTTAAATTACCATATTACGTTTATCGAATTCGTTTTGTGTGTCTGTTCTGCGAGTACTCGGTTTATTGTCAATTACTTCCACTAAATGTATTTTGTTCTGAGGTCTGTAATAGGGTGTCCATTGCAGATAGAAATGTGGAAATATGTACCTGAAGTCTATGTAGGGGCGCATTCGTACATAGCTCGAATTCTGCACTATGTCCTAAACTTTGCATTCTGACTTTTAAAAGCCTGAATTATTCATAGACGTTTGAAGCATAACGGAATCAGTAAGTTAGTTTAGTTGTAAATAGTGTTTATAATATCGTTGCTTTAACCACCCCAAATGACACGGTATGATCCATTGGATGCAGGCTTTCTATGTGATAAAACTACTATTCTCGGTGCGCAAATAAAAGAAAAGCTATTTTAATCCTGTATAATATTTACAAATTCACAAAAAAATTGGTGACATTCATAGGCTATGAGCAAGTTAAAAATCAATTGAATACTGGTACAATTATCAATATTACTGCCCATCTTACTATACACAATACCAACAGTAACCAACAGCAAAGAAATAAATATACACGACACTATAATAGAAAATGAAATTACAACCACAACAACCGTTATATAAACCAAATAATAGGAACTATAAAAACAATATTAGTACTATAAATAAAGCAGTCCCATTACAGGCCTGGAGTGGCCCAGAGGGTTCCAGGAAGTTAAGGTTTCCAGATTTCGAGACAACGGCACAGGGTGGTGGTAAGGTTGTCAGCCTTCCTCACCGGCCGCCTTTACCCCCAGGAAATGCTCCTGGTACTCATTTCTGTTAGAGGCTGAGTCGACCCCAGGGCCATAGTGCGATCGGAAGGATTTTATGTCAATAGTACTATATATATATTACTAACACTAACTGTAGCTGTGAACATTATCAGCGTATCTAAGGGACCGCTACGACACACAAGATAATGAACAAACTCACACGAAATAAACGCCTCTTATTTAAAATTGCAAACGACGCCCTAGTAGACTTACCAACACCATCAACAATTATAGGTTGATGAAACTTTATATCACTCCTAGGAATATGCTTGGTGGCACAAATTGTAACTGGATTATTTCTAGCCATACATTACTGCCCAAATGTAGTCATTTGTTTGGATTCTGCTCCTTGTAGTTTTGAAGTGGTCACGATGAAAACACAGATTTTATAAAGATATTAGGGGCCTACTTTTTTTTCCTTAATCAAGAAAGTAACTATAATTGAATCTTCGTGTGAAGTAGAGTCACGTTTCTAAGAACTCACGTGTATTACTTAAAATTCGGGTTTGAAAGCGTTTAAACTGACTACTAGTTTGGGGGATATATTCAGTTACTTTCCTGGGTACTACATTTCGTTTTAAGAACACCCCAGCAAGGAACAGGAATTTCGGCAAGGAGGCAAAATTAATGTGACTTCACCACACTCAAAATAATGTAGATCAGTGGTGGCCGCAATACGATTCCCGCACATCACTGTTGCGGCTAGCACAATTTGCACATTACAGTAATATTTAGGTAGCTTCCGCGCACACAAATTTGGCCGTGAAGGAACTTTGCAAGTTATTCCAGAGAAAGGAGGTTCATAACTAGCTGAGAACAGGTAACAACCAAACATGAATAAAGTATTCTTGATTTCAAACTTTTGCCGTGTACTGAATGCTGTATTCTTTCTTTTGAATGAATCCCCGGCGTCTAAATTTTATGTTCCGACGTTTCGGAACACTTTCTTGTTGTTTACTTCCTAAAGATGTGAATTATTTTTGCTTTCAAACGTTCCGAAATGTCGGCACACAAACTTCAGACACCGGGGATTCACCCAAAAGAAACAACATAACAAGAATAAAGCATCTTATATTATTAACGCACGGATCTTTCATAAGTTACCTCCTAAACTACTGCTTCATAAGGTCGTCTATCTGGCTTTCCCTGGTGTAGACCTTACTATAAAATACCATCGCAATTCATTCGCTAGTTCCAAACACATAACGTACGGACGGATACAGGTGATATCTTAACACATCCAGGTTAGGCTCGTCGCGTAAATAATGCATATAAATTACACGTTATCAGAGGATTTCTGCGCACATAGAAACGCTGAATTTCACTTCTTCTCTTACGCATGCGTAAATAACGTGCTGTTTATAAATTATTGTACAAACATCTAATAATCTTAGTAATTAACCAACTTAACGCACAACATCTTGTTTTATAATGTTAATTATATTGCCTCCACATGTTTCGAGCACTGTGTGCTCATCATCAGGAGGTCAAAATTGTATTATACAACATCTGGTATCATCACACCTGTAGGTGGCCGTCCCTTGCTTGAAACATGTAGAGGCATATAATAAACTTATTATAAAACAAAATTTTGTGCATGAAGTTGGTTAATTACTAAGATTATACTGAGATGCACGGTCAGCAAAACATCAAAACAGCTAATACATTCGCCCAGAAACAAAAGGAAAGTATTGGAAGGCTCTCTGAACTAAACGGGAGTATCAGTTTCGGTTTTGCCTTATTCTTCACAACTAAAGAAAAAGATAGATGTTTGAGAAATGGTTGCCATTAATAACACTCGTTTGTTACTGAAAAGACGTATTGACAGAAACCCCTATATTTTCCCAAGACCAACAGACTGGCAGACAGAGAGAAGATGGAGAGATGACGTATTGCTAGGCACACTCAATCGATCACGTCAAATAGAGTACTACAATATTTATGGAGTACAAAGACATGTGTATTTGGTTATGTAAGTTATTTGACATCTTCCTTGAAATAATTTTGCGGATAAAATATTATAGATTTTCAGTACCAGGTGCAGAGAAAATAAAACGTGAAACATTTAAAGGGGAGCAATATAGGAAATGATTAAGTGGTTTAACTTTTTGAGGGGGCTGCACTCACAGGGTCGGACTGAAGAGATTGCAGTAGATGTCTGAATGCGACAAAAAATTATATTGTATCGCGGTTTTATATGTAAATATTTAACACAATTTTGTTTATTTTAACCCTTTAAACGCCGAGTTAAATCCCATCTGTCATTTTCTAGCATTATTCAGAGCTCACCGTATACTCCACGTTAGCAGGATAAGAGTTAATTGTCCAAGACTTACCCAGTATTCATGCATTACATATTTGGCCTGCAGTTAATTACTTAGTGACGATACATACGAATAGTTTTTACATCCCTCGGATTAGATTTCTCCCTTATGATATGCCAAAAAGGAACGAAACCCAAAGATTGTAATACTAAGTAATGGTAGCATAGAAGAAAGAATTATAAATGCACTCTTTGGACTCATAATGTATTACTGTGTTTGATTTTAAAAGAGGACCTGCCGTTACTTACTTACTTACTTACTTACTTACTCCATTGAGCAGACTCCTTCTTCAAAAGCTAACCGGTTCACACCTAGTCAAGAAATTCTCCGCATTTTATGGAACCCGAAGGTTCATTACCGCATTCAAAAGTGCCCGCCACTTGTCCCTATCCTGAGCCAGCTCGATCCAGTCCATACACCCACATCGCACTTCCTGAAGATCCATATTAATATTATCCTCCCATCTAAGCCTGGGTCTCCCCAGTGGTCTCTTTCCTTCCGGTTTCCCCACAAACAACTGTATACGCTTCTTCTCTCCCCCATACGCACTAAATGCCCTGCCCATCTCATTCTTCTCGTTTTTATCTCCCGAACAATATTGGGTGAGGGGTATACAAGAGGACCTGCCATTACCTTTTCTAACCATTAACCGATGAAGCTACCATCAAACACGACTATATTTATTGCATAACAATGTTCTGTAGCCTATTGTTTATGGGAGGCCGGTCCCATTGGCCGTGTGGTCTAATATGTGGGTCTGCGGCCGCTCGCTTTATGAGATTATGGTTTCGAAACCCGCCGGGGCATGAATGCCTCCTGTGAGTGTTGAGTTTTGTGAGGTAGAAATTTCTGTGTAGGGCTTATTACTCGTCCAGAGGAATCTTACAAAGTGTGTTGTGTCTGAGTGTGATGGTGAAGAGTGTATAATAAGGAGCCCCTGGCCAACTAGGGACTGTTCCTCTATGGAGGAAACATTTTTTAGAGTAAATTTTCATATGATAAATATAGTCGTGTCTAACGGTAGACTTATCAGTTAATTATTATGTTTTATTGCTACAAAACAAAATACATTAAAAGGCACTAATCTCAACACCTACCGGAGACACACTATATGCAGTCTGCGTGTAGTATGCTCATAATAGGCTGCAGATTATATTTCAGGATAGCTTCTCGTTGTTGAGTTCATAATTCTATTCTTTCAACAACTGCAATAAAAGAACTTCAAGCTATACGTTTCTTGTATTTTGTATGTGTACGAACCTTGTAGCTTTTTATTAATGGGAGGTGGATTCTGACGTAACCTGTAAAGACGTTCGTAAAATTTCTGATTCCTTAAAATAAGCGTGACTTTTTGACAAGTTTAACAACTATTAGATCCTCAATAAATATGATATTACGTTGACTTATTTCACAATATATACCAGTAAGAATATTTCATATGTAAATTTCAAGTGCTTCTTCATTTATTGTTAGCTTTCGTTCGCCATGTTATTTTGCGCTATACAAAGCTTCAACCCCTACATCCAACACTGATAGCCATTTGTATTAAGAAGTCCGGAATTAGACAATTATCAAAAAGAAGTGAAATCTGATTGCGTGATCCGCGTAATAAACTGTCGATTAGGCTTGCGGTACATTTGGCTGAATGAGAAGTATGTGTTTTGGTAACAGTTTATAATAATAAACCTTAGTACTTCGAAACCCTAACAAAATCTGTGAGCTAAATTCACTTACAGTGAACAAAATTAAACCATTTTCTTGAAACGGTGATTTGTCTCAGACGTGCAATAGAGAATATGGGCATACGACTGTCCAATAAGAAATCGAAAAGTGTTTAGTGTGGTTATAAAGATAGCGATGAGGATCATGTATTGATGGAGATGATAAAGATTATATAATTTTATGTAATGTGTAGTTCTTATTCTTTGTGTCTGATAGGTATCGTGTGTTGGGGACGATACTGTTCCTGTGTATACTGCAAGACGGGGGATGGAGATGAAAGGGTGAAGAAGAAGAGTCAAGGAAGCAGTATAGAGGACTAGCAACGAAAGTCCAAACAAGAGGAGGCGAGCTTGAAGACACTGACCAATAAATTAACCCGCTCCTTCTCGTAATTAAACACACAATTTACGGAACAAGTAGACCAGGCTCCAGTCTCTACACTGCTCGACGCGCTTGGGCTCTGTATTGCACCCTAGTCCTCTGAAGCTAAGAGCGATTTATGTCTAAGCAATGAAATTTTGAAATAACATGTTCTAAACAGCCTGCTGCTACGGCCCTCTCTTTTTCGCCACTGTGAAGTTCAGCACAGTGAAAGAAGCAGTTACTTGTTACCTTGTTATTTAAGCCTTGGTGGTTGGGAAGTAAATAGGTTAGAACATGAAAGAGGGAACCCATTTTTCTTATTTATTTATTTATTTATTTATTT
>Ga0131853_10005990_pt1 | contig 21951 bp, 10 predicted proteins | sample TergutLab28metaG_FD_92764 | JGI IMG/M metagenome (GOLD analysis project Ga0131853, IMG submission 92764) | Labiotermes labralis P1 segment gut microbial communities from Petit-Saut dam, French Guiana - Lab288 P1 (version 2) (version 2) | ecosystem: Host-associated > Arthropoda: Insects >... | reverse complement strand
TTTTTGAGAAGCTAACTGGTTTGCAGCTAGTCAAGAAATTCCCCGCATTTCACGGAACCCGAAGGTTCATTACCGCACTCACAAGCGTCCGCCACCTGTCTCTATCCTGGGCCAGCCCAATCCCGTCAATATACCCACATCCCACCTCCTGGAGATCCATCTTAATATTATCCACACATCTAGGCCTAGGTCTCCCCAGTGGTCTCTTTCCCTCCGGTTTCCCCATCAAGACCCTATACACCCCCCTCTCCTCACCCATACGCGCCACATGCCCAGCGCATATCATTCTTCTCGATTTTATCACCCGCACAATATTGGGTGAGGAGTACAGATCACTTAGCTCCTCGTTATGCAATCTCCTCCATTCCCCCGTTACCTCGTCAACATAACTAGCATGACAAACACCTATTGCTGTGTATACAGTGTTAAGACTCCTGATGATGGACAGTAGATACGTCCGAAAGATGTAGAGTTCTTTATCAAAATAAAACTGAAAAATAGTGTGTTTCATTGGCTTTTATTATAAGAATATATCACGATGCACGGTCCTCTGAAAGTAAAACTTTACGTACTGTAAGTTCGTTCTTCATGCACAGTAACATTTATTCTGTATTGTTCTTTTCAACTCAAACTAACACGTAAATATTACTTAATACTATACCGGGGTGCTGGTAAGTCCTTAGACCGACCAGGAAGGAAACAAGTTAGGAAGCATTTCAGGGACGCGCGCGATTTCAACAACATCGAGACGCGAGGTATCATCACGTTTTTTCCTGCAAGGCAAGGCGCCGAAGGAAATTCACGCCATTCTGACAGAGACATTAGCTTCTTTCCTTCCTGGTTAGGCTAAGGACTTATCAGCACCCTATAAGTATTTTCTAAAAAGTGTCTAGTAGTAATGTAGGTTGAACGTATCTGAAAATAAAGAGGAATCCGCAGGAAAATCACAAAACACGAAAGTTCAACGTGAGTGAATTTCTTTATTCCATTCTTGTCAATATGTATGTTCCACAGGGTTTTAGTCTTATATATCCAGACAAGTTTCCGAAGACTAGAACCCACAGTTCGGAGTGTCCGAAGGACTAAACTTCTTAGACTTACATTATGAAAGATTTTTTTTTTTATATTGATAATATTTCAGACGTTTCAACGTGCGTAATTTTCCATTCTTCTGTGGAAAATGTTAATTCTAATTGAATTACAATTGTTTTCTGTATGCTAAGGATAAGATAGAATGGGATTTTATTATAATATTCATAAACTAAAAACTCACTTTGTCCTGAACCTGCCAAATGATGAATCGAAAATGATTAAAGAAAACTTTTCTGCTCTTAAGCATTACATGCATTTCAGTGGACCAAATTTCACGAACTTTACGAACATTCATTAAGTTTTTATGAACATTTCTGTCCGAATTTTACTCAAAACCAAAGAAAAACATATAAAATCGTGCAAAGTTTATTTATATCTTTTGATGGAATATCCCTTTCATTACTGTGATATTTACTTTGAATTGTGCCATCCCCGTTGTTTGTATAAGAGCTAATAAGTGGGTATGTAGTCAATAACACAACTGTATATGTCTAATTAGACGTTATATTCTTAGATAAAAAAACTACATGTTTCGGCCGGTAGTGGCCATCATTAGGTTTCATCATTCGACTCATTTAATAACTCACAGAATAATCTTAAATGAGTCGAATAATAATTTCAACAGTTTGACCAAGAAATGTGGAAAGTACAGTTTGCAACATATTTATGTATTTAAGTAAAGTGTGAGTACGACTAACTTTCTACTGATTTTCATGAAACTCAAGAGTGTTTTACAAATCTTTAAAACGAGTTCGTGTAACGAAATTCATGCAAATCCTTGGAACGGCCTAAAAACCGAAGTTAATTGCCGACAAAAGGCGTCTTCCATGTTTCACTCGATATATCGCGAGGACGGACGTCTTCTCCAAAAAAGGTTTTTTTTTTTACTTCGTAAATTTGAAATGGAGCGGTAGGAAATTTAAATGGGTTTAAGCTAAATGAGAGGGTTGTGAACTGTAGTTGGGTGAAGTTTAAATGAGAGGAAGTGAAGTGTCGACAAGTGTAGTGAAGTGGAGTGAAGTGTAGTTGAGTGAAGTTTAAATGAGAGGAATTTTGGTAAGGTGTAGTGAAGTGGAGTGAAGTGTAGTTGGGTGAAGTTTAAATGAGAGGAATTGTGGTAAAGTGTAGTGAAGTTGAGTGAAGTGTAGTTGGGTGAAGTGTAGTGAAGGTCTTAGTAAGAGGGTGTCCAACATTATTTGAAGGTATATAGAGCATGTGAAGCTTGTTGCTTATATGGCTGTTTGGTTTATCACATTCTTTTGGTTCTATTTTGTATAAATGTATACATGGTTGTATGTTTTGTATGTTTCTGTTTAATTTTGTAAATTATGTATTTTGTTGTTATGTTTATGAATTCTTATTTTTATGTTTATGTATTACTATTGTTAAGTATGTTCTGTTCTGTGTATTCTGTTTCACTGTGTTGTTCTGTGTATTGTTTTTGTGTAAACGTATATTGTACTACTGCCACCGGGTGTCAACCCAATTGCAGTCAAAAAATATATCATATACGAATGTGGAAAATTCAGAGTCTGTGAAATATGTCTACCTCTAATTTCCTTTCTCCATTTCTAACAAATAGGCATTCTTTATAGTGAACACAACAGAAGATATTTCTCACATTAAGAATATAATTAACTCTCATAATCATTAAAAGTATAATATATTAAACTAGATAGCGATATATATAAAGGGGCGGTGTTATATGATCTGATGGATGATAAATCCCAGTGGCGTCATATATCATTGACTTGTCTTTTTAATGAGTACTATCGATTTTCTTAAGTTTACTGCAGTCGCAGATACTAATGAGAGATTTAATACAAGCAATCTCGCTCTTCATTTTTTTATACAGAATTTCCCAAAATAGTTAAGAGTGAGATACAGACAATGATTTCGAAAGGAGTACTACTTCACATTTACAAAAAAGAAGCCTTTAATTGTGTTCATTTTTTTTTGAGATGACAGAAGAAGTAAATGTGTTGGAAATTTTATGAATGACTGTCAGAAACAAATTACGATGTGTCGACATCAATCTTCGTTTCTGCTCATGATGTAAAATCGATATAAAAATCCTGTCTTCAACAAAGAACAATTTTTCCTGCGATCCGAAGAAATAAAAAGGAAGCATCTTGAATTGGTTTAAAAATAAATAGAAGGTGTAGTTCTACCTGCTTTGATTTCTTTATCGAACATAAAGGAAAAACAATTAAAATAAGTCAGAAAAATTGGTGTATTTAAAAAACTCAAATACATATTTCGGCTTTTCATATGAAGCGTCGAGAAGCAGTACATTTAATCGGCTTACATGAAAAGCCGATTTTGTAAATATATTACTTTTTCTCGATTCTTACGCACAACAGAATGAACAACATGCTGTACAAAAATATATAAAGCGCACAAACACAAAAAATAAATTTCTCATATATTGTAAGTAAAAATTGAAAAATACGAGGTGGACTGGCTGCAACATAGAAAAGTAAAAAAGAATAATGGAGTAAAGAAACAAATTTTATAAAACAAATTATAGGCTACTGCGTTAGTTAAAAGAAAATAATTCAGTACACCTACAGAATTTGAGATAAGGAATTAAATATTAACTTGTCGGATTGTGGTGGCGATAAGGTGTTTGAATCCTCTATGTTCTCAATAAAAATCACAGTCAACGTCAATTAACTGATGTAAAAATAAAAATTTGAAAATTAAATAATTAAATATCCCCTGCTTTCGTCAAATGTTTTAATTCTTAAAGAACCTGATCTATTTATTCATGCATATATCTGGAAATAAACAGCAATTTTTCGGAATATACTAGAGCAAGTGATATAATAAAGTAAGGGCATACAGGTAAAATGGTTTTAAACTCATGGTTCCGTGCATTGTAATTCGATGTTAATAAAAATTCAACCAGATGCAACAGTATGCTGATATTTATTTACTGCAAAGTCACTCTACATGTTTCGGGTGTCACAGCACCCATCATCAGGAGTACTAAAAACTGACCTGTACCGGAGGTTGTGGTTACAATTCTTAGTACTCCTGATGATGGGTGCTGTGACACCCGAAACATGTAGAGAGACTTTGCAGTAAATGAATATCTGCATACTGTTGCATATAGTTGGATTTTTATTAACATCGAAGGTAAAATGGCCCCTACATGAGAGCTTTACTCTGTATTTCTTCTTACTCTTAACTTACTCCTTCACAGAAAATTTGTAGCATATATTCTCTCATTTATGCATGAGCAATATTAAATCTCATTTTTAGATACTTCATTAACGGTTGCGACTGCTGTATTTTTGATGGAACGGGGCGAAATAAGAGTATGACCTTGAAATGTATTTCGTATTACGGAGACATCACAGTCATGTTGTGGCTTCCATTGTGTATGTAATAAAGAGCGTATCCTATTGGTGCGATGACTCATGGGTATTGAAGCTGTGGAATGTCATATAATACAGACTGTAAGGTTGCTAGGCAGCAACAGAGGGCTTCTATTTTACACTGAGTGAACCCAAGCCAACAACCCAATAGTCTCATGCAGAACACGTTTTTTGTTATCGATTATTTCTGTATAGAATTACAATCGCAAATATCGTACAAACATAGCTTTTAAAACTGTAAAAATGATAGAAAAATCCATAATAAACCAAACAAAAATTCTGATTTTATTATCTCGTCACTGGATATTAAAATTATTTCTATTTCATAGGAATTTTCCTGTACGTTTCAAGAGGACGCAACTTGAAAATCACGGCAATTCAAAACAGTATTCAAATTTTCTTTTGCATTTTTTTGTGGTTCGACAAACCTAGTGGACCTAGGCTTCGTCGTTATCGAGGTCTCAATATCACATTTAGATACACCACACTCGGTAGGATTCCTCTGGACAAGTAATCGGCTCGTTGCAGATACGCCTTCACCACAACACACAAAGTGCACAAGAAAAAAAATTCCGGCGGGATTCGAATCTGCAATCATAGAAAGCGAGTGGGCCCAGACCACGCCTTTGACCCTCTTTTGCGTATATGGATATGTATTTCAATGCAAATATTAGGAGGGTTAAAGTACAGTTTTCCTTGGGCACAGAATGAAAAAGTTTTGGGGGAGTAGAAACATAAATTCACCCGTACTAATTCTAGCAATAGATAGATGTGACATTAATTTCGCTCCCCGGGCGCCCTAAATTTGAATAAAGGGTACGCTGTACCCACCCAAAAAGCAAGCTGGATGTATTCCAGACTCGGTCTGGACCCTGTGCAGAAGAGAAAAAAAATCGGACTCTTGGGGATTTTCTTTCTTTTTTTATTCATGTATGCCTATGGTACAGTAGCACATAGTTTCAATAGACATGATATCAGAGACTTTGACTAAGATACAGTGCTGACAATGGGGAAGGGGATCGTATTAATATTATTCCAGTACAACTGGTGACTATAGTAGCACCCTCCGGATCCATTATTGGTCTGAGTCCCGTTTACATCGAGATGGTCAGTATTTACATCAACTGAGGAAGGTACATGATTCTATGTCACTAGTCTAAAACACAAAAAATGTCCCCACCATTCACATACCACCCCCATGCTGTGGTCGGACTCTTTGTCCGCGGTATCCCACACATCTACTATGTAGAGAATTCCTATAACTGGAGGCAATATTTATAACATCGGACACAATCCTGGTTCACTGGATATTGCCTTAAACACCGTATGCCACTTTCAAAGAGTCAATGCACTGATGTGTGGTTATATATTTTATGCCTAATTGAGAATTACACCAAGGATGTGATGTTTAATTACATTCCTGAAGATTATGCGAGGAAGCAAACCGTTCATTCATTGTTCTATGACATGTCCAAGACACAGAGGTAGTTTGCCACAAGAAGTCCAACAGCCGCTCATCGGTCATCCAACCCTGCAGCCTAGCCACTACACTACCAACGTAGCCTGGCTTCCATATAATGAATGTTTATTCATCTAATATTCACTTATGATTTTGTAGCGGTGAACGGTGAGATACTACAGGAATATTAAACTCGAGAAGATGTGCGAGGAACCAGACGTGACTGAATTTGTAATGGTGTTCCGGCATCTGCATGGAAGCACTGGAGAAAAAACGAAAAATTATAATAAAATTTTGATCTGGATATCAAGTGTTCGAGTCGAATTCAAAGGCGGGACATTTTGCTTAGGAAGGAGCCATATATAGTCAATTGTAACATTAAGCTAGAAAGCTGGTTCTACTTGAGGGAATTTTGTTTAGGCCTACTGTGTGCGACACATGAGTAAATTTGAAGCTAGAATTTTTGAGAACTTGTGTTAAGTCTACAAAATTTGTGTCTTTTTCCCTTGAAGGAAGTTCACTAAGTGTCATTAAAAAAAAACTCCACGGAGCGTTTTACATCTTCAGAAGTCCAGAGTAGCTTATATGGTCATAAATTCTCTGTGTTTTACAGGAAAGAAATGCTTGTTATTGGGTCAAGAAGTTCCTACCGCAGGAAACACTCCAGGTCCCTTGAATCCAGCCCACATCCCCGCCTTGTATACTACAAAATATACTTCTGTATTATTCTTCTTCTCTCTACGTTTATGCTTCCAAAGTGAATTCTAATAATCAGGCTGCCTCGTCAAAGTTAAGAGGTCACTGCTGACACAAAGGGAAGTTATTAGATTCTGAGCATATTAGTTAGTTTTAAAGCAGAGATTCTTAAATTAATTTTTGTTTCTCGAAATATTCCTCACTGAGATGTGACATCTACATGGTAAAAAGTCTGACTGTTACTAAAGTTTTGTATTACTATAGACACATAATACGTAATATTAAATACATTTTGATCCTTTCAGTGCAGTTTGTGGTCTTATGGATTATGGTGCCCTGCATGTTGTTAGCTGGCCACAGGTACTTCGAAGAAATCTGACTTGTTCTTTTTCAGACCAGAGTTCATATTTTAACCGTCGGATTGTTTGATTGAATGACTGATTGTCTAACTAACTAACTAACCAACCAACCAACCAACTAACTATCTAACCAACCAACCAACCAACCAATAAACCAACCAATCAACCGACCAACCAAATAACTAACCGCAAAATAACCAATTCACTAACCTGTTAACCAACTGACTCTTTGGATACCGTCCTTAGTTTTTCAGATAATCTAGAAAATCTCGTATTCTATGAAATGCCAATTTTGATAGTCGTGTAAGTAACAGCGCTGATTTTTTCTTTCCTGGTCCACATGTACCCAAACCATCTCCTCCAGCTCACCTCTTGTAAAAGTACTCATTGCTGTATAATTAAGGCACCCAAGTCTAAGAATTCCCAGTGACCTATTTCCACCAGGTTTCCCACCAAGAAAATTTCATGAATTTCCCTTCTTCCACACACAAGCCATATTTTACAAATATCTAATCACCATTGAATTAATGACCCAAATAATATTTGGTGAACAGAACGAAACATAAAGCGTTTTTTATACGGTATTTTTTACCCTCGTTTTGCTTCTCTGCCTTGCGTCAGAACAACTAATAGTACCAGTATACACGGCTGCATGGAGATCCCGATGGTCGCGCAGTCTGAGGCATAGAACTTAGGACGCTTGCTTGCTGGGATTGCGGGTTTGAATCCCGCCGGGAGCATGGATGTCTGCCTGTTGTGAGTATTGCGTGTTGTCAGGGAGAGGTTTGTGCGTCGGACTGATCACCCATCCAGAGGAATCCTACCGACTGCGGAGGGTCTGAGAGTGATCTCGAAAGGACAACAAGGGGAAGGCCTAAGTCCACTAAGGCCGTCGAGCCATGGGAAAAAATACATAGCTTCATAGTCTGTAAATTCAGCATCTATAATGCCGTAAATCCCATCTGAAATAAAAATTTTGTTAGCTTGGCGTTATGTGTTTTCCACATAGGAATTAAAATATCAATATCAAAGCTTGTAATACTCGTTCTAAGTAATTCAAAATATTGGATGAAACACAGAGGACAGGTTTTTGTATCACAGCCATCAGGTTTTTAATTACAGTTGAAAGTTACCAGATGGAATCCCAATCATATTAATTAGTCCGGTGTGAAGCTGGTTAAGTGAAATGAATAATTGATTTTAAAGGTAATTTTGGGTAACGGTGGGACGTATGTAGATAAAAATACTAATTTGAAATTTTTATTTTTGTACCGTGCATTTTGAAATCTACGTAGTTCACTTACCAAAAAATGCACTATTTATTAACTTGGTTAAAAGTTTTGAATTTACATTGAAAATAATGTCGCTTCCACATGTTTCGGCCTTTAATGACCATCATCAGGGAGCTTTATCTGTACCTAACTAAAGTTATGTTTATGTTAAAACTGTGGGTAAAATTACGTCGTTATATAAATTAGGTGATGTGGCAGCATGTCCTAGAACGTCACGCCGCTCTAGGACATGCTGCCACATCACCTAACGACGTAATTTTACCGAGCGTTTTAAAATAAATATAACTTTAGTTAGGTAAATATAAAGCTCCTTGATGATGGTCATTACAGTTCGAAACATACAGGGGCGATATTATTGTGTATTTTAATGTAAATTTAAAACTTTTAACCAAGTTAATAAATAGTGTATTTGTGTATACTAATTTGAACTTCATCTAAAGACACAGAATAGAGATTTTGAATGCAAAACCTGCTCTTGAAATGCCGTTGTATTGGACTTCCCGTATAAAGAGGTTCTGCTAATCCCTTCCCCGTTTCTAATGTGTAGGAAGTAAAACGTTGCTTGAGTAGTGTAAGTATCACCAGCAGAAACGCAAAGTGTAATAGATTAACATTAAGCTTATATGAAAAATTGGAATCGATCCGAGATATTTATGAGAAATTTATCCTTCAAAGAATTTGGTTTCATTTTCCCTTATATGGAAAAACATCTGCCTAATATAACCAGGTATCTGCTTCCAGAATGCCTATGTAATTTAACAAAGTATCTTCCTACATATGTGTAATGGATATAGAACATAAGATACCTATCTTGTAGAGGGCTGCTCTTGTTGCTGAATGATTTAAAGAAAATGTTGTTGATTTTGCTTGTGTGTTTGTTCGTGCGGTTTATTTACAGAAATTACCAAAATACAGAGTCAATTAAGACAAACTGGAGCTCTAGAAGGAAGTGATCGTGGTCTGATTTAAAGTACTATCCTGGTGGTAGGAAGAATCGTAGTAACAGACTGATTCATTTATCTCAGTGCACGAGGCGGCCACCTATAGGTGTGATGATACCAGAGGCTGTGTAATGCAATTTTGACCTCCTGATGATGTGCACATGTGCTCGAAACATTTAGAGGCATGAAATAAACTTATTGTAAAACAAAAATTTTGTGCATCAAGTTGGTTAATTACTGAGATAAATATACTGAGATGCACTGTCAACAAAACGGCAAAAAAAAAAAGATTGATTCATGTTACTTTGCATCCCGGCCACTTTCCGAACAGAGCTCCTCCCGACTGCGATTGAGAAGCCACGATTCTGTCTAGCTTTTTGGACACTTTGTTCTTTGTACAATGTGTCTGAAACAGTGGTTATTAAAATCACTATTAGCCTTACGAAGAAAAAGATGTATCGCCTTTGCACATTTGGATTTAAAACTGAGCTCTTCCGATCTAAATATTAACTCTTTAAACGCCGAGTTAAATCCCATCTGCCATTTGCTGGCTTGATTAGGAGCTTACCATATTTTCCACGTTAGCAGGAAAAGGGTTAACGAACTACACCCACACTGCCACTTATGTGTAACAACGAAAATCAAGATGGATTATTACGCCATGTCGGAAGATAAATAGTTACTGACGTTTAGAACGGTGGCAGTGTTCCCCCTGCAGGCCAAAACTTTGTACTGTGTGCAGTAGTGCATGCGTAGTGTCCATTCCTTTTGTGATTACCTTCATATTCTGACTTGTGTTCAGGGAGAACCCTGTAAAAATATCGGTCGGGGCATAGGCTTATATTTGAGGGTCTGCGCCAGTTCCTCAAGTCTGCCTGAAAAAAATTCCTCGGCATCTTGACTGCGATACAACAGCTTTTACCGCAGGCACTCTAGTTTGTTCTTCACTAACCGTTATAAATTGAAATATAGTTAGACATACTGTCAATGCCTTTACAAAAACACAACTGTAATGCAAAGTTTCCAATCAAATAAAGAATCGGTGATTGCGTGACAGAAATGACAGCAAAATCCCAAAAATTCTGTTGTGACCTTCCAAAGCACGACAAAAAAGCATTGTTAATTTCGATATTTTGTTGTTGAAAATAATGGATTCTTCAGACATGTAATTTTACAGAATATAAATAATGTAGATACATATTTTACGACCCACAACATGCATGGCTTTATATTCCATCTCTCACGACCCACAGGTTTAGAGCTTACCCCTTGCATTTGTGATTGGTCCGTGGCAGTTTCTTTGTAACATCCGTATATACGTGTTAGTCCCATTAGTCAAGTTCGTTCCATGTCTCGTCCTCTTTTCTGATTCTAGGGCGCACGCGCTTTTTTTTAATGAATCATTATAGTGTTCACTGTAACAGTTCGCGAATTAGTCTCTGTAATTTTTTTCCCGAACCTGTAATCTTGGCCCTGTGTTTATCTTGCATTTTGCAGATATTTTCAAATGTATACCAAAAAAAAAGCTCCACATATTTAATATTTAATTGTCTCAAAAATCTCTGTATATTTAAACTCATTATTAACACAATTCTTACGACTATATATGTTGCTACAACGTTGCTTTGTTTTAAGACAAAAACAGGCTTTGAAAATAAATATCATATATGATACCAAGTCTTTACAAAATGGATATCAATTTAGGATATTTTAGGGAATGTAGATTCGCGTAAATTGCGGTACAGACTAGCATTTACTTGTAGAATTTTATGCAGACATTTCGGGGTAGGAATTGTCAGTCTATCTAGTACCTACGGCTCTTCAAATAAGGCTTCAGGTATATTTAAATTGTGCCTAAGGTAGATGCGAGTAATTATTGTGAGAACGTTGCCTCATGGAGAAAGATTTCCGTTACTTTAAGGTTTGGTATCCCCATTGTGTTTATAATATATAAAATAAAAGAAATTATAAACCATGAATGAACAACTTTGCTGTAGGAATTATAAGTGGCATCTACATGTTTCGACTACATCGTTATTAACTTTAGGACGGACACATCAAAAATATAAAATGAAATTCTGTACCTGTATTTATCTCAGTATTTAACCAACTTGATGTACAAAATTTGTTTCACAGTACGTTTTATTTCATGCCTCTACATGATGAACACATGTGCTCGAAACATGTAGAGGCATGAAATAAAACGTACTGTGAAACAAATTTTGTATATCAAGTTGGTTAAATACTGAGATAAATACACTGAGATGGACGGTCAGCGAAACGTCAAAATCTGTACCTGTAGTTTACATATAGTTACAAATGATTAGTTGAGGAGATTCCTTTACGCCTTTTATATATACAGTCTTATGATGGCTACTTTATAGCCGAAACATGCAGTTGTCTTTTATAATTGTTACTGCAAAAGCTGTGCATCGACAGGTCATATTTTTTCTTTTTGTTGTGTGTTGAAATATTTGTTGATTAAAATGGTACAGAAGGCTTAAACCCTGGATGGCATTACCACAGCAGACATTTTATTGACACAGATATATTTATCTGTATAAAAATTATATTTCTAAACAATGGCAGTCAGCAAATGATATTCAATTTACGTAATATCCCGTGTTTTGTTTTACACACATCCAGAATAATGAAGTAACATATCAATTTGCGGGCAGGCTGCCAACTCGAACTGCTGAATCTTCTTTATTACATTCATTACTGATATTATCTGCAGTACTAATGAAAAACGTAGCAGTTATTTGAGAGTTTAATTAAATTTCCTGGCTTACTAACCATAACAGCGCTGGAAAAAATCGAAATATGAGGGCAGCTAATAATGCTCCGAAAATGAGGCAAAGGTAAATTATTTCGGAACGACATTCCCAAATAAAAATACGTAGTCCTATATAAGATAAATTATGCATCAAATGAAATCCAGGAAACGTGGCGGATGGAAGTGCAAGTGCTAAGGCAAAATAAGAAAGCCTAAAAGAATGTAGTGAGAAAACACAAAATGAGAAAATTCATTACTTATAGGTTGAAGGCATCCAACAGTATGCAGATATTTATTACTGCTAAATTACTGTACATGTTTCGTGGGTCCATCGCACCCATCATCAGGAGTACATAAAACTGCAGTTGCAGCCTCTGGTACAGATCATACTATCTGGGGAACGAGCTTCCTCAAACCTGACCAAATAAGGACTGGTTTGGGACAGTCAGTGTGAAGTATATTTCCACACCAACTGTCCCAAGACAGTTCTTATTTGGTCACGTTCGAGGAAGCTTGTTCCCCAGATAGTATGATCTTTACCAGAGGCTGCAACTACAGTTTTATGTACTCCTGATGATGGGCGCACTGGTCGCCCGAAACATGTAGAGTAATTTAGCAGTAAATAAGTATCTGCATGCAGTTGCGTCTTGTTGAATTTCTTCAACCTAGAATTACGAAGCACGGAAATACAAATATAAAATTAATTATTTATATTCTTAAGATTTATAAATAGAAATTTGATAAATGTATTGTAATATTTTTCCCGAAATCTCTGATGCGAAGACTACTTGGAAAGTCTTAGACATAAACAAAGACAACGGTAAATGATTCGATCTTAATAAAAAAATTTACAGAACATGTGAGGGAATATCAGATTTTTGAAACGACTCTGTTGTAAGAAGTTAGTAACATTGAAGAGGATGGCATTGGAAATAAATATTATCTCCAATGCAAAAATTATTAAAAATTCTTCAAAATATTTCAGGGTAAGAACACGAAGACAGATACAAATCTGCTCTGTGTGTGTGAGTCCCTTGATGGCACAGGCATTGATATAGCTAGTGGCCACAGCTCTTTACATGTATTTGGTAAACTTTGAGGCGTACTCCTGCTTATAAGACTCGTATAACCCTAGTTGCTACAGGGTTAGCAAAGTGGCTGCATTTGGAATCACACTTTCCTGATTTGCCCTTTTCGTTGAAAGATGTTTTCTTTTCTCAGGGATTTCGGTGCCATACCCACTTTTATTGAGTATGTTTGGCTTGTTAAAAGCCTTGCAACAAGCACTGACTCATTTCGGGATGCTAGCATCTCGAATTCGGACAGAGCATGTTACGTATCACCTATGTAGCGTAGATTACTGGGCAGAACAAGAAGCGTGTTTATACGCCTTTCTATAGCATTACAAAACTCTTTCTCTTTTACATAACGAAAAAATAAGTTTTTATTTCCAAGACACTGATAAAATTGAGGAAACGTCTTCTTTTTTATGCTTGTTCCAGAAAGGCTAGTATCTTGTGTATCGGAGCGTATTTGTCTAAGTGTTTGCCACTCTATATACATTGTGATAGTTGCAGAATAAAAGACCAACTTGATGTCACTTACTATTTTATTTCACTTCTTACGTTCTCAACATGTTTCGGACATTAATATATCCAACATCAGGAGCTTGCGACTGTTCTGTTGAATTACCAAATTGGTCGTATTGTTCTTGGTTCGATGTGTGTTGGAGTTTCGGTGTGGTTAGGTTGGAGTGGTATCCGTGTTGCAGGCTGAAGCACAAGCAAGTGACATCAATTTGGTCTTTTATTCTTCAACTATCACAATGATGCACGGTCCAATATACATAAGACTGTTTGTTTTGTATGCTCTCCTAACAATTCAAACAATTTCTATAATGTTAAAAGGTACTAAAATTGGCGTTTCACAATTATCTCCCTGTATTACAGCCTATCAAAAGTTCCAATTTTCATTCCATTCTTTATTTTCATATAAATAAGCTACTTTACTCTCAGTGCTGTACGATAAAGTAACAAAAGAAAAATTTTTTTCACGAGAGATACTTTAACATCACTTAAGAGTTAACCTAATTTTTTCCCTATTTTTCCCTCCGGTGAGATTTTATGGTAGGAAAATTGATTGAAAAATGTTAGAGTTGACGGTGTTTTCAACTTGGTACGTGACATTGTTCACTGGAGGTGAATGAGTGCGTGAGGGAGGGTTTGCTGGAGGCGTTGGTAGGAAGTGTTGATATAGGAGAGCCGAGATAGGGCACGAGGTGGGGGTAGCGTATAAAAATTGCGTGACATCTTTTATGAGCTGCGATACACAAGACGACAGAAGAAAGAGAAAATACAAGTCTTGTAACACGAAAATAATATTCTTGGTGCTGGGAATTGCAGAGAAAATGTAGCGCATGAGGCACGACACTACTAACAAACAAACAGGGTTCTCTTGTAGTGAGTTGAAGAGTAGTAGGCCTTTGTATAGATGTGACTAATAAATTTGAATCAAAGAAAATGTTTATATTATGTAATCTCGTTTCTGTTTTTTTACTTTTTTCTTTCTTCGGTCAGATATGGTGTGCATGTAAGCATATTTCTTTATACGTTAGTGAAAAGCGTGAAGGCAAAGTAAAGGGAAAATTATCCGTCTACTGCATGGAAAGGCTATTAAGTTCTTCAGGAGGTTGAGGCTCCCAGAATTTCAGTAAAATCGCACATGTAAGTGGCAAGGTTGCCAGCCCTGTGGACCGGCCCCCCGTACCCCGCAAGAAATACCCGTGTTACACATTTCTGTTATAGGATGAGTTAACCGTAGGCCTATAGACGGACCGGAAGGATCAAAGCAATGAAAAATCCCAATGATCCTTATTGGAATCGAAACCGCTGTCTTCTAAGTAAGAACATTAAGATCGACAATTAGTTTGCTTCTACAAGTGGACGACTGGGAAATAACATGAGTATATTTTCACTATTTAGAATAGTGTTTGCATCTAATTAGAAAGCAGCAGTGTTGTCTAACCACAGTAAAGAACAAATAAATAAATAAACAAACAAACAAACAAAACTCACCCTTAAGAATAATGTCGTCTTGAAATTGATGTCTTGTAGCTTGGGAAAAATTGACGTAAGTTTCGAAGGAATCAGCTGGCTGCACCTGTTAATAGATTAAAAACGGATAAAAAATTAATGTTGTTAAAATACGGCAAGCGTTTTGAGCATGACAGACGTAAGAGACAGGAGACTTGAAAATAGTGAAATTCATGAGAGAAGGATAACACAACAGCAGACACATGCAACACTGAAATTAAAATAATCCTGTGTTATTAATAACTAATACCCAGTCAAACGTACTGCTTGTGTTAAGCGCGCGCGCGCGCACGCACACACACACACACACTCACACAAACACACACACATTTATACACACATATACACACACACTCACACACACACACTCACACAAACACACTCACACACTCACTCACACACACACAAACTCACACACACACACACACACACACACACACACACATATACACTCCTGCGAGGAAAGTCTGAGAACGTACTTTGCAGTATTCCTGTCTCCTGTTAACATGCAGAACTGACACTAATTTCGAATGAAATTTTCCCTCACTGCCAGAATGGGCCTGTACTGTGTCATAGCCGTGAAAAATGGGATCTGAAGGAGAGGAGATCCAGGAAAAACCTCTTTAACTTTTTTAAAAGAATGGCTCGTAGTTTTATTCAAAATAAGACAATATTTAGGATTTCTAGAATATTAGGCCCTGTCCGTCATATCGTTCTGAAAGTAACAAGGTCTCAGAAAATGCACCTGTAAGCTCATTCATTTGCTAATCTAAGGTGTCACCTGTCGACGTATTGAATCATAGAGAAAGACTTATTTTTAGACACTAAAGATTTGCGTCAGTTCAACAAAATAGGATAATCTTCTGTCAGAGTGACACGACAGAACACATGCAAGGCCAATTACGGTAAAACTCTGCTGAAAGCCAATTCAGAACAGAAATTAACGTTGGAGTAAAGAGACAGGGAAATTAATAGCACAAAATCAAACAAATGACGTAAGCCAGAAAAATTTAATAAACCTAAATTAAAGTGCAACGTAAGTACGCAGTCAAACACAACATTTTAATATTATACAACAATACGCTGTTCGGTTTATCAGAATCACCATTAGGCACATCTGTTACGAGAGTTTAAGGACAAAAATACGTTTTGCAACATGAAATTATTCTTTAGGAGATCTCACTAATTTATGGTTATTTATGTGTCATGTATTTGACCTGATAAAAAATTACAATTTCTTTTATCGTTGCGCCGTGCGTTTTGAAATCTACGCAGTTCACACACTCACCAACAAATGCACTATTTACCAACTTGGTTAAAAGTTTTAAATTTACATTAAGGTACACAATAATATCGCTCCTACATGTTTCGGTCTTTAAAGACCATCATCAAGGAGCTTTATCTGTACCTAACTAAAATTATATTTATGTTAAAACACTCGGTAAAATTACGTCGTTATATAAATTAGTTGATGTGGCAGCATGTCGTAGAGCGGCGTTCCGCTCTACTGATGAATGTCATTAAAGACCGAAACATGTAGGAGCGATATTATTGTGTATTTTAATGTAAATTTAAAACTTTTAACCGAGTTAATAAATAGCGCATTTGTTGGTGAGTGAACTATGTACACTACGTGCAGTTTTGTGTGTGTGTGTGTGTGTGTGTGTGTGGGTGTGTGTGTGTGATGTGTGTTTGTGTGTGTGTTTGGGTGTGTGTGTGTGTAAAATTTCTTCATTTTGTATTTCGATCCAAATAAATATGCCGAATAAAGTAAAATCAATTCCCAATGTTCCATTTTGATTTTGCTTATTATTTTTCAGCTCCACTCTTATTTAAAATAAATATTGAATTCTCACAAACGAAAAATTGCATGTTGCAAAATATACTTAAGTCTTTACACTTGCATCATAGTGCCTGTTCATGGCTGTGATGAACCGAAACATGTTGCAAATTGCTGTGTAACATTCACCGGTTGCAATTGACTGCATATTTCTTTTGTATTTCAATAGACGTGTAGTTTAACACAACGGGATTAATCGGAATAAAAATGACTAAATTAAAGAAACTTATTATCCTTATATATATGGCGCTGTATGTGCAAGGAAGGCTGAAATATACAAGACGAAGAGAGAAGGGATCCGTGGAGCACCTATTAAATCTTACTGGTTTGCATTATTGCTTGCTAACCTCTACAGAAATGTGAGAAAAATATGGCCTAATTTTAAAAAGTATGCCAACTGCCTGAATTTGTGAAACACGCTATGTGAGCTAATGACTGCCCGTATTTAAAACTAGCAAAATCCTGGCTTCCACCCAAATTTCATTATAAACATATTTGGCCACAGTAGGTTTTCATAAAGGACAGTCTTGTTAAATACGATCATGTTTCCAAAACTGCACGACTGTCTGCCAGTTTTGCAATTGTAGTTTCTACCACATTCCGAGACACAAGCTAACAACTGAGTTTGAAAATTTTTTCGGTGTAATTGCTTCAATCTGGGAAGGAGAAGCAAGCATAATCAGAAACTGCAGTACATACTGAAGCCTCCAGATTGTCTAGTACTCTAATTGTAACAAGGAAGTTTTCGCAACAAAATCGAATATTTGGAGCTAGAATGTAGAACAAGTTTTCAACTAAAATAAACAGTAATCCGTATCAGTTACGTTTTTAAATAATGGACCCCTCTTAACCATAAGGTTATGTTTATATGAGACGTAATTTTGTGCAGCATGTATGATTACTACCTTCGTAAAACTGTGGCCTGTATGTTTATCTATCTACTGAGTCCATTTGCATCTGTAAGTATATTAAATTTGTTTTCCACCAGTTCAGCACCTTTATAAAAAAGTTATAAAAAATTCTACTTAATTTAGTAAGCAATTGCAACACAAATATTTATATTTTCAACTGAAATTCGTTATTAATATCATTATATTTCTTAAACGTTTATTATACCCACACTTACTTACTTACTTACTTACTTACTTACTTACTTACTCCATGGTGCAGAGTCCTTCTTGAGAAGCTAACCGGTTTGCAGCTAGTCAAGAAATTCCCCGCATTTTTATGGAACCCGAAGGTTCATTACCGCACTCACACGCCTCCGCCATCCGTCCCTATCCTGGGCAAGCCCAATCCAGTCCACATACCCATATCCCACCTCCTGGATATCCATCCTAATATTACCCACCCATCTACGTCTAGGTCTCCCCATTGGTCTCTTTCCCTCCGGTTTCCCCACCAGGACCCTATACGCCCCCCTCTCCGCACCCATACGCGCCACATGCCCAGCCCATATAATTGTTTATTAAACCCATACGAGCTGAAATAAATTGTTATTTGTACATTCAGTAGGTTATAAAACTGGTCTATAAAAGGCAATGCACTGAGTTACGCTTCCAAATAAGGCCCTGTCTGATGGGTAGGGTATTTAATAGTATTACGTACCCAAATGTAGTTTTAAAATAAGGGTAGATAAGTTAGGAATTCGGATGAGAATCAAAATTCCACACGGAAATATAAGTGGGACCTTCACGTACCGTTAATTATACTGTGGCAGTAGTAAATGCAAATATACGGAAGTCGATTAGTAAATGCCAAGGCATTCAAAACGCTTTCAACTCAAAGAAATGTACAGTTGCGGTTGTGCTGAACCAGGCGAAATTCCATGTAAACATAATGGGGGGTGAAGTGTAGATCGTCAGCCTCGTATGGAAGTAAACGGTCGGCACACATTATGACACAGGGGTCAACGACATCCAGCGGATAGGAAACGAAGTTGACCTTGAGACAGTGTGGACGATAAGGGGATGATTAAATCTCTGAACATGCAGGGAATTGAACCACAATTCACGGGTACTTCAATCCGTAGGGCAAAAAACACACATATATTATGGGGCTATATTTCAAATAAAAGATCATAGAGTGAATAATATGATAGAAATATGATCGTGGATGATGTTGGAAAGATCATTATGAACGGTGTTAACATTTTGGAAAGAAGCGATTTAAGACCTTGTGATGATACAGGGTCGATGTTAGTCTCAGGAAACTGTCGGTGATCAGCGAGGTTTTGAAACGAAAACTGCAAAACTTTACCACTTGGCAGACGAGTTACAGAACTTTCTGAATATTTTTTATCTATTTGCCACTTTTTGACGACACTTTCTATAGCCCAAAGTGTATAACTTCGAGAAGGAAATTCGGAAGCTAAATAAATTGGCGTTATGTGGGTTATATAACAGCCCTTTTCAAAACTGCACGTAATGCACAGATTGTTTCAGTTGCAACCTGACATACTTCGCAAGAACTCATCTTAGGTTTAATTAAATCCACGTAATAAAGTGCCTGCATCCTAAGTCTAACGATTACAAAGATAATGGAGAGTGAATTACTAGTAACAAAAAAATATACATACAAATCAAAAAACACAAACAAGGATATAAATAATTTGGGCCTGTAATCCAACAATCATAAACTTATCTTTTATCTTAATTTATAGATAATTTTAGGATTGTTGGATTACAGGCTTTATATACATAATTCATACCTAAAATAAAATGTTACACGTATAAGATGAAAAATTACCAATAAATCTATTTATTGGTAGATTTTCATCTTATATAAAATTTAATTTATTTTATACCAAAATAATAAAATTGCTGTTATACATTCATTGATCACTAAATACCTATCAAAATTAAGAGACATTTGTAGCTCATGTAATGTTAACATCTTTACCTAACATCTAATTAAAATCTCGGTGCAATTAAGACATCGCTTAAATAAGAAATTCACATTATTTTCATAAAAATCCTCTTGAAGTTTCCAAGTACTTTACGTAGCACAGTCGCTGCCACGTGTCTTGGATTGGCAATCAGCTCAAGGACAGACAAGCTTACTGTAGGAATAATCTGCACCTGTTTAGAAGCACGTGAAACTGCAGGGACCTATATCTGTCGCGCCTCGCTATCTCCGCAACAGTTCAACTTCTGATACAGGTATTTTTATACATTCATTTAAAATACCTACAAATGCACTTTGTCTTTAAAATATTGTAAAACCTTATTTGGTTAAAACACTTTAAAAACATTCATAGGTCTCCACCATGTTTCGGTTGCTATTTTCAACCATCATCAGGGAGCCTCAAATTTCTGCTAAAGTTACTTATGTGCGTTGTATATATGGTGATAATGGTGTTGTGACAGCATGTCGTTTTATGTGGCTGATGTTTCCGGATATGTTATAACCTGTCCTCCCCTTGTCTATCAGGATCTTCACGTTGTATATATATCACCATATATACAACGCACATAAGTAACTTTAGCAGAACTTTGAGGCTCCCTGATGATGGTTGAAAATAGCAACCGAAACATGGTGGAGACCTATGAATGTTTTTAAAGTGTTTTAACCAAATAAGGTTTTACAATATTTTAAAGACAAAGTGCATTTGTGGGTATTTTAAATGAATGTATATTGATTCAACATGCACGGTGAAAAATTAAAAACAGGCATTTTTGTTTACATCGACGTAATTTAACTTAGGAAACGTCCTCCCGAAATGTAGCAGATTTTTCCTGAAACACCCTGTATAGCCTCAAAATGGAAGACATTTGTAAAATTCACTAAACGTGGGACAGTCCTCCCCTGGTTTAAGCTAGTACTAGAGCATTTACTTACATAGACTAAGAAAAACTGTATTAATACTTATATGATAACGACACATTTACAAAACCAGAGATAATTGCCTTCTCTTTCTTTACATGTTAATAATACAGCCGGGCAATCACAGTCATACTTTGCTGTAATTTAATGCATATTTAATAACATGTCACAGCTTTAACCGAACGCCATCATCAGTCATTAAAAAAGTAGTTATATATAGATCACTTGTATATAGCACGATAAATTTTCCAGTGACTGAAGTCTCAGACATGCAGCATTGTGTGCGTTGTGTCATCTGACAATGTCTTTTATTTACAGCTCAAACATTTCACAAAATATATATCAAAATCACCGCAAAGAATAATTGTGGATGTCTTCCCCCCATTCCTCTCTGTATTTGTAAATAACAATAGGGTGTCACAAATAAAGATTTTATATTGAAATGCGCAAAAATTAATGACGATAACGGTCTTGCAGTGAAGGAAAACAATCCAAGAATTTAAAACTTATATTAACCTTTAGACGCCTAACGTCAACTATAGTTGACGTACCGCACCGCTAACCTCCAAAGTTGCATTTTATATATTTATTCAACAAATATAAGTACCGAATATCTTAAACATGGTGTATAGCCTCCGTTTTTTTTTCTATTCAAAATGCAGTTTGTTTCATAATTCTAATGTATTTGGTTCCCGTATTATTCACATTTTATATACAGGTGTGCTAAAATTTAAAAAATAATTCCGGCGCCAAAAGGTTAAAATTGCTCCTACACGTTTCGGTCTACGATCATCATCAGGGAGCTTACACTTGAACCTAACTAAAGTCACATTTATAAAATAGTCATTAAAAGTACGTCGTTATGGAGTATGCGATGGTGTGGCACAGCACACAGCACACACACAGCACAGCACACAGCACAGCACACAGCACAGCACACAGCACACAGCACAGCACACAGCACACACACAGCACACACAGCACACCCACAGCACACACAGCACACACACAGCACACAGTACACAGCACACACACACACAGCACACACACACACAGCACACAGCACAGCACACAGCACACAGCACACAGCAAAGCACACAGCACACACACAGCACACAGCACACACACAGCACACACACAGCACACAGCACAGCACACATTACACAGCACACACACAGCACACACACAGCACACAC
>Ga0131853_10005989_pt1 | contig 21953 bp, 9 predicted proteins | sample TergutLab28metaG_FD_92764 | JGI IMG/M metagenome (GOLD analysis project Ga0131853, IMG submission 92764) | Labiotermes labralis P1 segment gut microbial communities from Petit-Saut dam, French Guiana - Lab288 P1 (version 2) (version 2) | ecosystem: Host-associated > Arthropoda: Insects >... | reverse complement strand
ATACTGTGGATCTGATTATTTGTATAAAATAAATGTTTGTTTTTTATAACAAATACTGATATTGAGAAGATATATTGAGAATATAAGGGTAGTATTTCTAATTTTTTTAACAGTTCCCTACGTGAATCTCTCATTCTTGAATTTGTGATGATTCTAATCACCCTTTTTGAATTTTGAAAATCTTATCACTATATGGTTGATTTCCCCCCAAAATTATCCCATAACTCACAATTGAATGTATGTATGCAAAATAGACCATTCTTAAAGTTTCTGGAGACATTATAGCTTGTATCGTTCGAATTACAAAACATGCTGTATTCAATGAAAAAAAGCACAGCTATGCATTGTGGATCTATATCCTGTGACATGTGATTATGTCATACATGGAAAAGGAAAGATAACATCTTCCATCTTTGCTCTTCTTGTGCATCTGCCCTGGATCTATACACACATGACATTTGCTGATCTATATCCTGCCCTGGCAAAACAACAGGAAATTTTCTACCTTATTTCTTATGCTTCTGCCTTATATTTTAATACTTTTAATGTATCCATTTTTTCTATGTTACCAATGATGTTTCTAATTATTGTTAACTTTAGTAATGGATCTTTTACCACTATGATTTTATTGTAATGATAATTGTGATGTGGGATCCCACAAAAAAAATACAAGAAGAGAACCTGGGTTGACAAGTCACTGTACAGGGCATGATGATGGTTTAATTAAGCCAAAACATGTAGCCAGTGCTTCTAAAAGAGAAAGTAAGTTGTGCTTCAACTGACTGCTTATCTTTTTTTCCTCTATTAAGTTATTACACAATGGGATGTGTTCTATGAACTTCAATACTAACCTTCAAAACCAACTGCAAGTGGCAGGATTGACACAATCATCCATGGCTGCACATGGTACACCATGTCTACTGGGTTTTCCAAACCCAGTTGCGACTTTTGCATTACAAGCTGTGCTAACGTCCACCGAAGCCCACTGTAATAAGAAAAAACAGTGTATCAGGCACTAACAGAAGGAAAAGCTGATAACAACTGTAGACCTTAGATTCTGAAATGAAGTTTCCAAAATGATTACAAAGAATCTGACCTCCAGTATTGATAGAAGTGACTCATTTGAAAGTGTGAGAGGACCCACATGTATAACACACAACCCTCACATAAGGGAATGAGGTAAGAAGAATGCCAACCCTGGCTTAAGAGTTCATGTGTAACATCCAGAATGCTTGATCCAATTTTGAATTTAATATGCTGGGAAATGTATGCTCAGCATGACAGGTCTGGCATGTTCACTCTCCTATTACCTCCGAATTTTGTTATAGAATAATGTACGATTTCAAGCAAAACACTGATAAATGACAGTATTTTAAATGTGTCTTTCTACTTTTCATGCAACACACATGAAGCTTTCTCTGCACCTTAGTAAGAAATTTATGTAGTTTGTCATTCTTGACTGCAACAATGTGTCTAGGATATGGAGAAAACTTATAGCATGTGTAACAACAATGAAGAGTGCAACTTCTAAGTCATATTTTGATACAGCACAATTTTTTTCAGTCCAGTCTAAATACAATCATGATATTCTGCTTTTGTTAATGGGCTTGTGACTTTTTGTTTTTTGCATCAGATAGTGGGTAGGTGTATGTACACTACAGAAGCACTTAGAAAAGTATAGGCCTTCATATAAAGTGTTATTTTGTCCGGTTTTTTTTAACAAAAATTGGAATAGCTTGACAATTTCTGCTGGAATTCCCCATCTTCAAATATCTTTGAGATGTCAATGATATTCATATTACACCATGTGCTAGAACTATAATTTATTCAATATATACCATCATAGCACAACAGATAACTGATGACAATATGTATTGAATAACTTATATCATGGAGAACTATTCAGCAGTTCTGCATACAGGTGGGCTAGTGAACAGTGCAGTTTATAGTAACTCTACTGGATATGAATGTACCTAAAAAGCATACCAACCACATCATTATAACTGAATGGTGAAATAAAATTATTGCATTTTGGCTTTAGTCATGGTCCCTTCCTGTTTTGTCACCAGGTGGTACTCCAGTGAGACTGGCTAGTGTGCCCGGGAGTTTTATGGAAATACATACAACTTTATGTTTTTATGGAAAGGAGCAAATTGATGCTGTACAAAACACAAGATGTGGTGGAAGGGAAAGACCCAAAAAGTTAAGTATTTATACTAAAATGGAGAAAAATACAATTAGAATGGAGAAATGGTAGAACATGCACATATACTGTGAAGGTTAGGAAATGTGTATGTAAAACAAAAATTGGTATCATCAGGAACATTGAAGGGGACTCACAAAACAAGAAAAAAGAATTCAACAATGAAAATGAAGACATTAAGAGTTGTAATCACAAAACCAGAAGAGACCGACTAAGGGATTCATAAATGAAGAACAGAGCAAATGTGTATAAACTGCAATGGGATTTAGGAAAAAAACTTCGTTGAATGGGACATGTACAGTGAACATGCAAGACAGACTGACCCATATGCCAAGGTAATTTAAACACAAAAAGGGAAGGATAATCATTGTGGATGGATGTGGACAGGACAGCCAAGATATGGACAGATATGATGGAGGATAAAATAGGTTAGAAAGTTATCACAAACTAAATGTTCACAAAGTTCATGGCAGAAGAAAGGAACTGTCTTGAGGAACTTCACTGTTAAGTCACACATTTCTTGACTCTAACTGATAACAGTAAATTCACACCCATTACTGACCTTGTGAATGATGCTGTTAATACAAGCATAAACCCCAGGAAGTTGAAGTCTGTAGCCTTATAGGTAAAGAGAAATAATCCACCAGAAATCATGACTACAATCATACACAAAGTCCACGACTGAAACAAGCGAAGAGCATATGTTTGTACAGTACAACTGGATGCATTACATTTAATTTAATGCAGTCCAAACATGGTGCTACCTGCACATTATATTTAAGATGAAACAAGTTTGTGGATGACAGTTATGTAACAGTTGGGGGCTAAACCAGTCAGCATCTTTTTATGTTATCTACATGATGCATATACTTATAATTTATACATCAATCAACTAATTCACTTTACAAAATATAATTTATAACTAGTATTAATCTCCTACATGTTTCGGCACAGAGGTGCCATCCTCAGGGAGTCTTTCAGATCCAAGGAATACAAGACCAACACACTAATCTAGGTTTGCACTGCACTCATTGGAATGATTGAAATTCCAAAATATATAAAACTGATAAGCATTACATTCAATTTTGTGATATTAAAACTATGTGGTAGCTGTTCCAGGGATAAGTTCAGGAGTGAACTTGTACCTGGAGCAGCTATCACAGAATTTTAATCATTCCAATGAGTGCAGTGCATACCTAAATAAATGTATTGGGCTTGCAGTCCTTTGATCTGAAAGAGTCCCTGAGTGATGACACTCTGGTGTCAAAACATGTAGGAGATTAATACCTCTCATAAACTGTGTTTTATGAAGTGCAGTAGTTGGTTAATGTATTAATTACAACCAGCATCTGTCAGGTTATGCTGTCATTACTATATATTTACTTTTGTGAGTACACCAAATAATCAAGTCCCTCAGTTTAGGCATGGGGTGATGGACCTAAAGAAGGGAAACATACATTTAGGGAGGAAGAATCTGAATTAAATAAACATAACATAATAAATAATGTCATTAACTAACAAAAACTTCTATTAATAATAATATAAATATAAAATAATATAAATTAATAATACAACAGGATGTATGATATACTTAGCATTACGCGACTGATTTAAAGTAATCACGCATCGTTATATTATATCACATTATATCATATTATAAAAGAACTTTCTGCCTTTCCTTGTAAAACATGGGATGTGGGTTACAAGTAAATTATGTTAAGCCTATGTTATTCTACTTTTGATTCTATATTTAACAGTCATAATATCATGACTTTGTTATTGGGGCCTTGCCTGTGAAAACAGTGCATAATATGAGCTGAGGTTGGCATTTATATTGGGGATGCACTAGAAGATCTATACTGTGCTCTTTGTAACTCAAGAGCAATTAAGCAGGGCACACACTCTGAGAGCTACATCCATCCCCTTACAGCCTATGAACACAAACATATTCAATGCCAGTTTTTTCCATACCTCATATGTGGGACAGCTGAGTAATTAAAATGACCTGATCACGGGCCAAATGACTGAAATGCTATTTCTGGCATGGGAAGAAATTTCCACTTGATCACCAAGTACACACTGACACTTAGGCCCACTTAGTCTGTATCCAGTGAGTACCAAGGACCTCTCCCTGAAGGCAGAGTAGCCCATTTATGAAACTGACCACTAAAACCTAAAATTACAAATAAGTGGATCTTTACTTCTGTTACCTGTAACAAACCTTCATGCCATTTTGGTTAAGCACTAGGACAACTGTCTACAATACAGGATTCATGACAACTGTCTAAAGTTGAGAATCTCTGATGCACTAGACTTCTTACCTGTTCACTGTTTCTATATAAAAAATGAAAGTAATTACCTTTTCTTCTAATCTGAACAAGAGTGCAAATCCAAGAATGAATATAATGGCTGTTGATTTTGTCATTGTATACCTGCAAAATGGACACTGTTACTGGTAAATGAAACTTGAAAAATGTCAAGGGCTACACGTAAGTTGAAAAGTAACACTTGTTGGTTGAAAACATGAAAGAAATAACTTAAAATTAATAGTGACAATATGTCTAGAATGACACTGATTTAGGAAACGCGTGGCAAACTGACACACAAGTTGAGTAATCCACAGATACCTCAGCAATAATTCAAACACACACACATAAAAAACAAGTCATACTTTCATATTCTGAAACACTTTAATTTTCAGAATGACACATAGCCTTGAAAAGTTATATTCATAAATAAGATACACATTTCATATGTTACTGCCCAATCTAGATAGGTCAGAACTCTCAGTCTGATGCAAAGATGCCTTTGATCACCAATATGATGTTGGAGAGACATAAATTCCAAATATCTCGCCACTGCACTGTCACCATCTACACTGTCAGTACTGTTACAGAATTACATACAAGCTTTAGAAGTATTTTTAACTTAGATTAATGCAATTTGGCATTTTTATAAAATCCAATATGAAATTTATTCAGAGTGGCAGAAAACACAGACGCAAATTATCATGCAGCCATGGCACATATATCAGATGAGTTTAGAATCCAGACTGCATGTGTCTTAGATATGTGTATGAAACATAGCAAGGGGTGATCTTCCTGTACATTCCTGCCAGACATTTCCAGACTCTTATGACCACTGGTGGCAGCAGCGTTGGATTCAAAGGGGCACTAGATAATATATCAGGGTAGCCAGCATACATTAGATGTTAGTGAAACCACCAACTCAATTACAGCAAAGAAATGAAATGTCAACTTGGTACACCAGCCTTTTTACTAAATGCTGGACACTGCAGTCATGTCCATCATGTTAACATACCCTGTACTGTGAATAATTTTCAAATTAACTGATGATTATTCACGCAAATGACGCAGACCTGGACCGGCAGGGAAATTTGGATATAAGAACAAATAATATTGTGCTACATGTTGTCTGTTATGGACACTTTACTTTTGTGCACGGTTTACCAAAAATGTAGGCAGGTTATTAAGCTGTGTCTAATAATTTAGCAGAGGCAGAGTATCTCTTGCCTCTGCATATAGCTATAACACACAAGCAATACCATTTAAAACAATGAACCATACAGGATTATTCATAAACATCAGCAGTTGATGACACTTATATGATATTCTACTGCCTAAAGATATAACAGGAAACAGTCGAGGGGCTTGTACCAATGCATTTTTACAGTATTACATAGGAGTATGGCATGTGAACATCTTGCTTTCTAAAACAAAAATGGCCATTCTCTTATGAAACATATCCAGAGCTGTGTTAACTCTCTATTACATTGATTTTTGTTCTTCACTTTTCTGAAAACAGTGTTGTGATAAGCACAGATTATAAATAAAAATCATGGAATTCATAATTTATGAAATAAGCGGGTATTTCATGACAATAAATTTAACACTTCAATGGTAAAATGTAAGTTGCTTCATTTCACACATTTAATGGTTAAACTGTAGAATCTTTCAAACATCCTTTATAAATAGTGGGGTTTTTTGTTATTCTATGAAGTTACTAGTTAAGGTGTTGAATAGTTCATTATAAACTTTATTTGCTCCTTTCTGTTAATTTATAAAACAACTAGATTCGTCACAAAATAACAGATTTCACACTGTAACAATAATATATGTCGGTCCCAAAAGCTGCGCGGTCTAAGGCGTAGGCCTGCAACCACTCGCATGCTGAGATCGTGGGTTCGAATCCCACCTGGGGCATGGATGTTTCTCTGTTGTGAGTGTTGTGTGTTGTCAGGTAGAGGTCTCTGCGACGAGCTGATCACTCGTCCAAAGGAGTCCTACCGACTGTGATACGTCATCATGTGTGATCACAAAACCTCAAGAATGAGGAGACCATGGCCTGTGTTGGGCCACCGCGCCACAGGGAAAAAAAAGAAAGAAAACAATAACATATACACCTAAACAGCATGAGGTTCAAGATGTGTCCCATGCCATAACATGCTTATCAAATTTCTGGAATTGAAAAAGTAAGTCCAGTTGTATCATTTCTGAGATAATATGTAATTTTTCTCAAAACTTCAAGCTCGTTCAAATCAAGATGCGGATGGTAATCTGCATCTTGATAATCAAAATCTAACTCGTACAAAATCAGTTAAATTCTTGGATATGCATTTAGATATAAATTTATCATGGGCACTCCACGTGGAAATACTATTGAAGAGACTGAGTATAGCATGCTATATGATGAGGAATTTATATTATTATCCAACTGTACACTCATTAAACACAATTTATTTTGCACATTTTCAGTCACTGTTGCAATTTGGGATAATTTTCTGGGGCACAACTACAAACCTACATAAGGCACGTATAATGCAAAAGAGAATAATAAGAGTGGTGTTGAGACTAAAACATAGGTCATTTTGTAGACAGAAATTTTAGAAATTACAAATATTAACTGTACCAAGTGTATATATCCTTGAAATGATGATGTTTGTAATTAAACATCATGACAAGTACCAAACTAATGATTCAATTCATAGCAAAGATACAAGACAAAAAAAGGGTCATTTACAATCAATAAGACTATCTTCAGGCCAAAAGAGTGTCTGCTCTTCCTCAGTTAGGATATTAATAAACTTCCACAATATATTGTATAACTGCATGAAAATACAAGGGACTTTGAGAAGTCTCTAAAATAAATCTCATAATAATTGCCTTTTATTCAATATGTGAATTTAGGTCAGGAAATCACTATGAAGAACAGTTCAAAGGAAAGATCATGAACAATAGTAAAAAAAATAGTTGACTTCATACTATGCAGTATGTAAAATTGTAGACACAAAAATTTGTAATAATTTGTAATACTTATATTGTAAACTGTACATAGTTATTGGAATATGACAAGATTGTATTGTGCAATCGAATTTTTGTATTGTGTTGTATTATACTGACCAATTCCATGTTCAGTTTGACTCGTTCAAATAACTAACCTGTGAAATGTGAATTATGTATGTACGTATGTATGTGTAAGTCCAAATACTGTTCCAGTGTTGTTGGACCAAGAAAACAGCGGCAAGTCACATAGTTGCCTAAGAAAAACGAGGTATCTCAAACATAAAATTGGACTTTCATCCTTCTGCTTCTAAAGTCTAGATTTTATGCAACTAGACAAATAGTTCCGAAGGTGAATGTGTGTGTGTGTGTGTGCGCGCGCGCGTGTGTGTGCGTGCGTCTTCGCTCGCGCGCTTGTTATTTCTTTCACTATGCCATCGGTACTTCATGCTGTATAGTACTGAATATAAGTTGAGTTAAGTGGGAGACTGTGGAAGGAAATAGTTGTGTTCCAACTGGAGGTAGCCATCCCAGAACTTATCCAAAGGGAATAAGGAAAATCACGGCAAACCTCAGGTTAGTTAGTGTCCTGGCCGAGAGTCGAACTAGGCACTTCCAAAATACAAGCCACCTACTCAGTACAAATATTTACAATATATGTGTTAATTTGGAATGACAGAAATCAGCAATCATGATACCGCACGCCATACCGTGACTACGAACGTAAGCCCTTTTAGCACATACCAACTTCACGTTTTCCGCCAATTTTTTGTAGTTCAAATCCACACGACAGCACAAAACAAGGTCACTAGCCAGCTCCGTTTCACCATTTCGTACATATATCAAACAAATATAAAATTGTGTCAAATAAACGTGCTTAAGCCTGTTTAGTACTTTACTTTTCTGCCTCTATGCTTCATTTGCTTGTGTTCATCACTTTCGTAACGCAAACTACATGTAACTACACGAGTATGTCGCCAATTCATATAAATGCCAAAGAAATATAAAACTTGTCTAAATACCAGTAAATTGTTACTGATCTGTCCTTGTATCATAAATATGGCACTTGTACTGGAACGTCAAAAATCGTGATAGCAAAACAAACGCACGTAACCGAGAGCCAGAACTGTCAACTAGATGTCATGTGGAAGAGTTTACGAGTCTGGATGGAAACAGAAAGAGGAAACTGTCGACAGAGATCTGTTGTATTGGAAATAGAAATAAACTCCGGTAAGCAACTTCTTATTGAAAGTTCACATCAAATATAATAACGTGCTGCTATTTTCTGTTAGTTTGCTGAAGGCTCTTTCGTTGGTATGTGATATTCACTCTTGTACTGAATAACCCATACCGGCAAATGTTTTAAAATTTGCCTTAACCTCATTTTCGCTGTCTATATTTGCGGTAAATTTGTAAACCTCAATAAAGTATCCTTTGGAACATGAAATTTCTTATTGCATTTAAATAATTGCTATACGAAGTTCATAGAACTTCTTGCTAACCTTTTTCATGTCGTCTGCATTAGAGTTAATTTTACTTGAGATCTTGTCGTGATTTTCTTGCGGTTTTTATATGGAACTTACAGTGACTTACAAGTGTTTTTGTCTTAATTAGAGTTGGACTAAACAAATACCTTATGCCATACAGATTCTATCAAGATGGCTGATCACATTTTAGGTTATATAATGAGAATCTTATGCCCATATTCTGCTTTTGTATTGTCATTGTTTCACATCACTCAAAGAGCATATATGAAAGTTCTATTGAATGACATGAGATTGAGTTGAAATGTACTTTAACATAATGACAAGAATGTTTAGAGTTGACCAAAAACAAACACTGATGGCTCTCCTGCAATTCAGGTCCACAGCCACAGAATTCACTCTATATTCATGCTCTTATTAAAGGGGATGGGCTTGCCAATTCAGAGTAATTAAGTTCTAAATAATTACACAAAAAGTTGCAATATTGAAACAGTATGATTACCATAGTTCACCTTAAGATTACTAAAATATTCAATTCCTGAATCAAATATAAAAAATAGATACACTCACAAGGACACAGTAATAAGTTCCAGTCCCCAGTTAGACAATCCAATGTCAAGTCCACTTGCAATTCCTGTAGGTGCCATTTTTTTCACAAAGTTTCCCCAATTTAGGATAACTCTTTGCTTTGATGTACAGCATTCCCACACAGCGCGGCACATGGATGCAATAACAAACTTTAGTGTCAAGTGACACACCACAATAGACAGGGGGAAGTTTAATTCCTGAAATTTAAGATACAGCATTTTAAAACTGTTACATGTGGCTATACATTCTTCAGTAGCAAGTTTGCGTGGAATCAGTGATCTTAGAGCTAGTGATATATGACCCAGTCTCCGAACAGTGTTTATTCTTTGTTTACAATGGTGTACAATCATGAAATATTCATTACAATGTCACATGTAAAGACTGTACATTATCACATTCCTTACGTGATGATTCTCAAATGTTTGTGGCAGTGGATGATTTTTTATATGATTATTATTTGCACATTTTCACTGTCTGCAGTAAAATGATACAAGCTGCTTTTCAGAAATTTTAAAGAACTAGACAGGGGAAATTTGGTCCTTAAAATGGATACATACCTGAACCTTACCGACAGTCACTTTGAATTTTAACTATTCACAACTGCCAGCTTTGGCCATTCAAGACGTATTAAAATAGACTCATGAATGTGTACATGAAGAGTGCATGATACAATATGTCACCCTTCTTCTGCAGGGCAGAACAGCCAAATTCAGTTGTACATACTTTATACTTTATATAGACGGTGGAGCTTCCTGTTAGTCCACACTTCAAACACGATGATGACAAAGAAGAAAAGGCATAGCAGTTGTCCACCTTGTGACAGAGGAATTCCTTGGGCCTATCCTGTATACCTTCAGTATTCATACAACACAAATGCTGCTATGAAAATGTTCAACTGCTGAAGATACCTACCTGAAGAAGTCTGTGTTGATAGAAGGTGAGTCCCACAGAGAGTACATAGTACACTAAGATAAGTAAAACAGTCTTGACTGCTAGTTGGACACATGGACCAGTGCAGGTCACCTTCTTGGCTAGCTCATGCATTACCACTACTTGTGCCATCACTAATGGGTTATCCAGGTTCCCTCATCTGGCAAGAGAAATGGCACTTATTATCTGTTTCAAAACTAGAAGTCTTTAACCCTGTGACTTCTGTGGCAGGATATCCAAATCTGATGTAGACAACAAAACTCCTGTACACTTGGAACAATGGAAGCACACCATATTCATTACTCACTGTGTTTCAGCTCCTGACCTCTTTCTTGGATTGTGATTAAATTCAGTACAGAATACCTGCTGTTTTATCTGTGTGTGAAACTTGGTGTCTCACCAAAGAGAAAAAAGAGCATACACTGACAATTCAAAAACTAAGTGTTCAGAGAATATCTGATCTCAAGACAGAGAAGGTAACAATATAATAAAGAAAATACCAAAATAAAGTGATCCAACTCTTCACCATATTTATACAATTAAATTATGGAGGATGAAATGGGAGAGACATGTAGTATAAAACAGGGTGATTAAAAATGATGAGGTCCTGTTAATTTGAAAACTTACAGGAAATCATGTAGGAGACATGGGCTGACATGGGAGGGTAACATTTAAAGTGCTTTTAAGAAGGTGTGAACTGGATTCAGTTGATTGAGGATAGTAGCCAGTGGCAAACTACCGTAAGCACAGTAATGAACCTTCAGATTCCGCAAGAAGCAGGGGACAGCTTCTCATGAAATATGCTGTACCGTGGGGTAGTTACTTTAAACAGGAAACCCTTGCTGAAACATAATGACAACATTTTGGTTTAGGTGTTATCAGCCAATGAGGGCTGATCTGTAACTGTCCTATTTTTCTTCTTATACTTAATATGCTTCCTCATCTGGAGGTAGACACTCGTGCAGTATACCCAACACTTATACATGTGTGTATGTGTTTGTGCACATAACTTATAAATACTAAGACTAAGTTTTACTATTCTGTCTTTATGTGGCAGTTTTTAATAGATACACATATACTGTGAGATGGCAGTAATGAACAGCAGTGAGAAAGAGGCACTCAATCTTTGGTCAATACTGCAGTCACAATCTGTTGAAGAAAGATAACTGTATCTAGCAGTAGAACCCAGTCTAACAAGCTCTCTTTCTGGAACTAAAATCACATTGTGCACATTCAGTGAAATCACGACTTCAGAATGTGATACATACCTGTGAATCATTGGAATGGTTAAATGTAGAAACCTTGGCTAGAGAGGAATTGTCATTTTTTTTTTTAATTTCACTATGATCTGGTACCTATTCTTCTGTCAGTATTGCAGTTTGACCTTTAGAATTATCTCTAGGTAGCTGATGCCTTCAAGCTGTTACTAGAACGTTCCAGTTCATATTATGCATACTGAAGTCATATTTCTTGAGTCCCTCACTGACTATAATACAAAAAGAGTGGATCAATGGAAGGGTTATCTGTGGAGAGAGTGAGAGTTGAGAAGTGTTACATTTTCCCATTGAAATTTAAACACGATTTATGTGCCTCTACATAGCGGAATGGCTTATTCTGTAAAGATTTATTTTCAGAATATTCAAAGTTCATAATATGAATCTGCAGTGAACTGATGGAAAGATGATGAAAACTGTAACAAAAGATGGAAACTGTCAAACTTTCCCTTTGATATTTCAATGGTCAAAAGCCCAGAACTAATTTTTATAAAACAGAGTCCTTTGCGGAGAAGATGACGTTCCTCAGTTAGTCAAGAAGTGCCTTACCTTTTATTGAATGTGGGAGATTCATAACGACACAAACCGTTTCTTGGAAGTGCATGGTAGATATGCAACATTCTAAGATTCATAACCATATTCACAAGACTGTGCTATTGAACTGAGCTAGCTGAATCCAGTTTTCACTGTCATACCCTCTCTCCTTAGCACTCATTTTAATATTAACCTTAGTGTCACAAGTGGTTTCTTCTACTTGGATTTTCCCACCCAAAAAACTGTATGCATTTCATAGAATTCCCACTCAAAACTACTTGCCTTCTCATTTGAGCCAACTTGATTTGGTAACTCTAGTAACATCAGCAATGAGTGGAAAATTTGTAGCTCCTGATTATGCATTTTTCTTCACCTTCCTGTTATTTCTCTCTCCTAATTCATATATTCACAGCTCTTTGTTCACATACATCTTCAGACTGTGTCCCTTCTTATGTCAGATCAGTTTCACACCCATACAACACAACAGGTAAAATTATGAGGTATGTGTATTTTGAACTTTGAGTTTAGATGAATGACACAATAAACCCTTCTGAACTAAACAATTTGCCGTAAATATCCACAAACTTAATCTGATTTCACTTCTTTGTTAATATAATTTTTATTTATTTATATATTTACAATTCACTTAATGATGCTTTGAACAGCCCAAATTAGGTATTATGAATGACTGGATGATCAGTGAGCGATTAGCTGGATGAGATGTTGATACATTGAAGGTACTATCCAGCAATCTGCCCAGAGCAAATGAAAAATCCATGAATGTTTCCAGTCAGACAGTTAGCCTCAGGGCTGTCAGCACTGGAGGCTGTGTACCTATATGAAAATCTTGATGAGGTCAAAAGTCTAATTGGACTATAATGTATGGTAAAATTGCCACTTGCTTAAAAAGTACACAAAATCAAGCATAAAAAATTATATAGTGCTACTTTATTCCGTGGATTTTTTGTACACAGAACATTCATTCTGGGATTGGGTCTTATTTACATGTGTATATACAGGTATATTTATGAGAAATGCGCTCTTCTGGGTTATTTCTAGAGTGAATAGTGGCAATTTCTTACTGACATTTTGGGACAACGTATCGGTCCCCAAACGTTGGTAAGAAATTACCTCTACTCACCGTGTTATAATCAAGAAGAGCGCAGTTCTCATCTACATCATGGGGGAAGCCTTAAATCACGCAGGTATATTTATATTTACATGTCCTCGGTTCATGGATTTTCACTCTATGAATATCCCCTATTTATGTCATATATTTATAAGAATACACAGACCAAAAATGACAGGGCCGCTAAATTATAAGAAGAAAATTGGACCAGAGGGTTTTGTTGATGACCTTTCTCACTCTGCTCCTGTCATCCACAATCTCCAGTCTCCTTACTGTAATCCAGTTAAGTGACTGCCAGCATTTTTATGACATTCCTGCACTATTAAGCTAAAATGTAAAGCTGTCTGCCCCTTTGTAGCAGATAAATAATATCATACAATTTATACTTATTATGTACTATCATCTTATAATCAATAAACTCATAACTGCTTTACTCAGCATTTAGGGGGGTACTTAGCAGACATGTAAATTATTTGATCATCTTCTAGGGCTCCATACACATCGACAGGAACTGTTGTTTTATATTAAAACAATACTTATAGTTGAAAGCAATACATACAATGTTAAAATCATTTCAAACTTACAATTTTAGTTCAGCAATGTGCCTAAGATTAAAAAGTTGGTAGCCAATGAGAAGCGTAGATCCCCTCTGCAAACATAGCAAGTTTTCACAACAATACATGACATAGCTCTTTCACTTTGGTTTCACCAACTGGTTTCATCTTGCAGATTTCAATACTTTTTATTTCCATCATCTCAGACCAAGTTGTTGTGTACGTGGTTTAGCCTGTTTGTTTGATGTGTAGATTATTGAGCAATCATTGTTACTGGAATTAAATCTGAAATCATTTGTGACATGATGCTGTCCTACTGGTGCAGTCTGTCTCATTATATACCAATTGAATTTACTTTTCCAACTTATGGTCATTACAGTGTCATATCACCTTTAAATAACCAGGAGCAACATAGTCACCATTGTCATGAAAAACATTGGTCAGAAATCTAATTCATGTCTTATATCAAGTCCAAGGGAAAACATATTAACATATGTCTGCATAGTGTAACAAGTCTGCCACATATGCACCTGAAAGTCATGAGGTTCATACCTACGTGTTTAATTCATAAAATGTTTTTTGTACCCTGCAAATCTGTTCTGAACAGTTTTTGCCAAGACAAATATTTAGTGAGACATGCACAGAAGTGCATGTATGTCTCCACATAAAGTGTCTAATACTGTTGTTTGTTTTAACACGTGTGTCAACAAATTCTAGTGCAACTCCCCATTATCAGATTACAGGAGAACCAATTCAGCGGTTCTACAGTTACTGCATGCAGATGGACATGGCAGAACTAGTAGAGGCATATCTTCCAATATACATAATGTTATACACATTCCGTGCAGTTGTCTTCCACATGCACATTTTATTCCCAACTACTGCACAAAGCTAGTTTTTATGCTCCTCAATGTTTTAGCTACCTATTGTAGCCATCATCAGGAGCTAGAATATTATAAAGACACAAACAGCATATCATATGTCAGTCAATGGTAAAAATATCTAAATTGGCTTTATGTAAGTCAACTTATGTATAAAAAAGAGGTAAAGCTATCCCATTACAGGCCTGGAAAAGCCCTCAGGGCTCCAGGAGGTTGACGCACCCAGAAGTTCTAGACATTTGGTGCATGAAGGTGGCAAGGATGTCAGTCCTATGCAATGGCTGACTTTACCCCCTGTAAGATCAAATGATGTACAGTATTACTAAAATTATTCAGATGAAAATTAAAATATAAGCGAAGTATTAAAACATAAAATGTAAGAATGCAAAAGCTGTCTCCAAACATCTTGCAGTATTAGGTACCTCACTGTTTTTGATGGAGTGGAGGACCTGTAAATATTGCACATCTTTCTGATAAGCTATTAATATCAAAAATTTTTAAAAAATCTTAATTTTGAATATTACCAGCTTATCCAAAATCTGCACAATATTTACGGGTCTCCACTCCATCAAAATCAAGGGATATCTAATACTGCAAGATGTTTGAAGACAACTTTTTACATTCTTACATTTTATATTTTAATACCTCACTTATGTTTTCATTTTAATCTGAATAATTTTTGTAATACTATACATCAATTGACTATTATATAAAGCTAATGTATTTATGTTTATCATTTACTGATATACAGTATGCTGCTTTCATCTTTAAAGTATTATAGCTCCCTACCAATGGCTACAATAGGTAGCTGAAACATGTAGGAGTGTAAAAAAAACCAGCTTTGTGCAGTAGTTTGAATGAAATTTTGTGTGCATTTCTTCCACCTTTCCATTACAAACATGCCAAAAAGTAATTCATTTGCAAGTTTTTGTTGGGTGGTGTTTTCTAGACAAAAACCTGCCACATAACTCAGGGGTGATGTGATAAAACACTCCCTATAATTAGCAAAGTATTTTTGTGGTTTACAATTTGACCATCCAGTGTTACAATGCAAGGTGATTTTTAGTCATTTTTCAGGAAAAAAATTCATTTTATGAAGCAGGAAATATGGTGAGGGTGAGAATGTGTGTATGAGAATGTGTGCAGATATATAACAATCCAGTCAGCCAACTTGTTGGACAGAATTCTTAATAAGCAACTTTGCTTAACATCCCAAGAAACATTGTTACCTTTTATGGAAACCAAAGGTTCATTACCATGTTCACAGATCTGTCAATGGTCTCTGTCTTGGCTAACAAAAGCTGTTCAGTTTTAAATGCATCACAAGCCTGTAATCTTCCAACCTCAATGTACCTGTACATGCAATGCATCTTTTCAGTTCTCCCTTCTGTGCTGCTTGATATCCACTCCACACTTACAAAGGTGCAAACCTGACAGTTTTTATAACATACTGTTCTTAGTGGATTCTGTTCCTTGTTGCCTCACATTTATCTTACCCACTTCCTGCCTAGATAAAACATTTTACAGCACCCCCCCTCCCCAACCCAATATCAAAATAGCAGCATAATCAATTTTTGCAAGGAAATAACTTCTTTGACCTTGCTAAACAATATGACATACTCATATGGGTAGACCACTTCTCTGTCTTAGGAAGATTCCAGGTTATTACAGTGCCAGTTACATTACAGTAATAAATGCAACACAGTACTAAGATAAACACAGGTATACTCAGTCTACATTTCAACTTACTTCTAGAGTCACTATCAATGTTGTCCACTAATCATGCATGTAACATGTTTGAGGCTGGGCTGAAACTGCTATGTACCTTATATGCACACATTATCACACTGCTTTAAATTGACTGTAGAATTTTTTCTCTGGTCTGTCATCTTTACAAGCTCATACACCCAGTAGCAAGATGCTGAGACAGTATGTTACAGGCTTTCTGGTGGTATGTACTGGTATGACATACCATTACCTTTATTGTAAAACACAATTTTAAAATTACAGTTTGTCCAAAAAGTGTCTAACACAAGATCTAATGAGGAAATACTTTCAATCAATTTATTATCTTTTATTTAAGTGTATGTGTGTACAAAAATTTCATGTCATCCTCCCTCCTGTCACAAATTGCATTTTCTTTATTAATAGAAACACATATTGTACAGACTAAAAACACATTATCCAAAAGTGGTAACATTTGTTGTTATGCCTTGGTTGTTGATAAACCCCTTAAATTGCAGTGGTTGTTGTATATTCCACCCACTATAACACTGGATACTGAATTTTGCTCATGTAATGTATTGGTTTTTTCATATGATTCTCACAGTCAACGCTCGTTATGTCCTTATTCAGCTTTAATTGGTCATTATAAAGTAGACACAGTCTATTTCTTGCAAGGTAGGAACCACATTTTTATATGTAATTTCGATGATCTGTCTCCAAATGGTTAAGGAAGATTTTATGTTCCACTGACATGCTGCTGCCCCTGAAGGCGATTTTTTTTTTCTTGGGTGACGAATTTTACTCAGAAATAATATTTATGGAACATGATCAATACTAATTCTCTAATAGGACTCGATGGTCTAAGGGTAAGGCATACCAAGTATCTGAAGGTTTACCTCAAAATGGTTACTCTTGTTCCATGATACTTAAATTTTGTAAAAATGTTCAAAAGTGCTGTTTGAACTGTCTTACAAAATAATTTAATTTTGAATTTTCCAATTTCTTATGTTGTGCTCCTGGAACTTACACAATTATCTACAGTCTGCAGGATTTCTCAGTATAATTTTATTGCTGTCTCCATGCCGCCTGGATGACAGTCAGCTCTCCCATCTCCATTTTCAGTCCATGCTTTAAATCTGGGATACCCAATAACAGAATGTTTCTCAGTTTCACCTCCCATCAGCAGATGCCAGTATATGTTAGTAGAGAAATGGGTAATGATTTGGGAAGCTAGGGCTCAGTTTCCACCAGACTCAGAAGTTTCTGCTCTGCCACCAAGTGCTGATTGGCTGTGGTACCCCAACTTGCCTCCAGTACCTGTTCCCCAGAGTTATGGCAGCCAAAGCATGAAGCTGACCAGTCACAACTTACTGTATCTTCAAGCCGCCTTACAAGCTTTCAGGCCCTGGTGCTTGGGCATTTGGACACCTTTTGTTCCATGTTTCAACTATCAGTAGAACTCACAAAGCCTAAATTCATATTCCACATATTTATAGTGCTACTGATAAGAACCTCCCCCTGGTTTTTTGTATTGTGAGGAACTAATTATTTAAGGAGAAGTTCTACGTTGAAATTTATTGAATATAACCTCAAGTTCAGCATCATCACAATTTTTTAAATTGTTTACTTATATAAACAATATTTAATATAATGTGTAACCCCCTATTTCCTGTACCAAATTTCACTGCCTAGCTCTAGCAGTTCACTTATTACAGCCAACAAACCGGAAATGTTTGCGGGGCCACCACACTGTGATTTTAAAAATACCATAAAAGAAGAGCATTTCCATATTCTTGAAAGATGTTAACATCACAGAGACCACATATCAGGTAGCACTACTGTCCCTCCACTCCACAAGTTCACATGTCTGCCACATTGCTAACTGCAATAATTGTTGGAAACCAAAAAGTACCATTTGATGTGGTGTCCAGTGGCAGAATGACCTTGCCAAGTTTTGTGAAAATTGGTGTACTAGTACAGAAGGTCAAAGAAGGATGCAACACATATATGCTGAACAAATGGTAATTTCGTAAGTATAATTTATTTCCTTGAAAAAGGAAAGGAGGCTCAAAAATTAATGAAAACAAGCATTCCCTCATCTTACTTTACCCGTGGTATGAAACCCCATTTCATAATTCCATAAAATATTACTTTTTATGCAGTGTCAGCTTTCTTCACACGTTCCTCTTATTTGACTTCCAATATCTGCCTGCCTTTGTAAATTCCTTCTTCCTCAGTTGTACAAATTCTTCTTGATAGAACACCGTCATGCACCTTCTTACAGCTTAAAAAGTCCTATATTTTTTTATTATTATTATTATTTCTTATTGATATTCTGTTGGTTTTCCAACAGCAAAACCCCGGGGCGCATGCCTTTGCTTGAAGAGTTGTTAATAATTCAGGCCTGTCAGCAAATCCCCACATACTAGGCCATGTTAGTAACCTAAACTTTATGCTGAGTGATTAATGTGACATAAACACCAGCTAATTTTCTGGTACTCAAATCTGAGTTTAAACATTAACTACACTGAGCAGCGACGTGCTTGAGAAGTTTAAGAGTTCCTCAGATGGTCAAGAAATACCCTGCGGTATATGGAGCCTGAAGGTTCATCATTGTGTTCACATGAGTTTGCCACACATCCCTATCATAAGTCAGATTAACCAGATCAATCCAGTCCACACCCTCTCCCATAATACACCATTAATATCTATGATATTATTATCCCATCTGTGTTCAGGTCTTCCAAGTGGGCTCTTTTCTGCAGTTTTCCTCAGCAAAACAATGACTGCATTTCTCCTCTGCCCTGTATGTGTCACATGCCCCACCCATCCTATTCTCTGTGATGTGGTCAACCAAGTTGACACTAATTGAGGAGTACAAATCATATGAATTCCTCACTATGCAATTTTGTTATGTCTCTTACTGTTCCCTCTGTCTTATGGCCAAATATCTTCCTCAGCACAGTATTCTTGAACAGCCTCAGCCCATACTCCTCCCTAAGGTTAAACACTGCAATTGTTAGTCACTACTGGACCTTGATCAAGCATGACAATCCAACTTTATTCTGGAATATGTGCACACACCAGTCTTGAATGTGATAAATTCAGTGTGAAATCTGTGCTGAAAATAATGAAAATGATAGAGTATCTTCCCCAAGTAGCAGTGTATGCGTATCAAATGTCTAGTGCATGATGTATGGTTCCACTGTTAAGTCATTTTACCTTCATTAAATAAAATGGCATTCATTTGCAGCTATGTGATCTTTAAAAATATGCTTCTCATAGAAAAACTAATTCATAAAAACTAATTCATTCAAAGTATGTTCCAAAACCAGTGTCAAATAAGAAGACAGGCGAGTAACAATTTCTAGCAAAGAGACAGTGCTATTACACATACTTTTTCCACTTGAATTTGTGGTGCATTTTATTGATGTAGTTACTGACAATGAACTGCATTAGCAGTTGACAAAGACTTTTTTTAATGGTGTCCTGCCTTTATTGATGTTCCTTTAGTCAAGTTAGTTCTCTTCATATATACAAGTCAATGGCCCATGTACAACACTAAATGCTGTAACAGTGTGGCACAGAAGTAGCTGCACTTAAGATAGGAAGTGAACAGTACTGACAGCAAAGCCTTAAAGGACAGTCACATAACTTGCACTACATGGCAATGAATGCCACTGTCCACTTGTCACCCACCAAACTGATTTTTAGCATAACAGCTCCTCACTGTACAACAGTATTATAGCATATGGAATGCAAGTTAAGAACTTCATGATAAGATTTAATGTAGTGATTCAGTTTTCTACCTCACATATATACATTTAAAAGTGAAGTGAATGCATCAGTTGGGAGACAGATTGGCTGTAAGCAGTCATCTCATACTTTACTTGACATGTTGTAGGACTATGTGGGTACGTTCTAAAGGTTGCCTTGTACTGGAGCTTCCTGCTGTGACCGTTTATAATTTCGCATTACATTTATTTCACGGTCCAGTGTGTTTATTTACCAGGAATACACATTAGTTTTTGGTTCTTGGCCAGCCAAATTATGTACACAATCTGTGAGTTCTGTTAAACTATGACTAATGAGAATGCAACATATTTTTGTTCAAATAGTTGCTAATAAGGTCATACTGGGCAATAATGGAACTACAATCGCTTATGTATGATTGAACATCGGGTATCATTATGGTAAAGTAATGCTTGCGTTTAATCGGTCAACATTCACTGCATGCATGTTATTTAGAAAATCTTACCCCAATCTACGAATTATTTAACTACTAGCGGTACAAGAGACCTCACTATTCAGAATGTATTACTGCCTCAAATTTTATTATTGATTAAAAGATCACAGTACCTTCGACACCATGTCACCAACAAAATGACAGTGCCATACTCTTGTATTATACATTCTAACCTCTTCACATCTGGAACTCTTGATGCTGGACGTAGAATCCTTGAATAGCACCTCACTCGTCAGTTGTCTGTACACGTAGATTGTGATATCCCCCACAGGAAAGATGTCCACTTCGCACGAAACAAGGTATCACAAACAGACCGTACACACTATCTACGCCAAAATGCTTCCGTACGCCATGTTTGTTAAGTACCATTGCCTACGTCAAGTTTATTTACTAGCCCACGACAGCATTCGTAAGCGAGGTAACAACAACGACAAACACAAACTGCATTTTATCTTTTTTTGGTGGGATGGGGGATGTTCTACACTGTACTTTTCATGCAATATGGCGAACTCAAAAATCATTCATGTTTGACTGATGACGATGTTATCGCCAACCACACACACCAAGATTCACATTGCACAATTGGCATATTGTAATCTTACACAGACTTCTGCGTAGGTTAAGGCACACTTCTTATTCGGGCTTGTTTGTCAGTATTGCCGTCTTTGTGTAGGTTCTTTCAGGAAGTCTACTGATTTCGTGATTTCTGTGTACCTATCAACACGCATAATTTCGCGTGAATAATGGCGTTTTTGGATGTCAAGTAGTTTTAATTTAGGCCACACAAAACTAAGATACTGAGTTATTTCACTAATCAGTTATCATGCAGATCAAACAAAATCAAGGACAAGGAACAGGAAAGCGTGATCTGTAGTCCCCCACAGCAATGGGGACAATAATAAAGGCAGCATCTCAGTATTTAAATTTTACAAGATACACGTGGAAATCTGGTGAAACAATTGCTTTAATCGTACTTTTGTAAATTTATAGCAAATACAATACCTACAATGCACTTTGTAACAATTTTGCTGAGAAGTTGGTGCATCGGTTTACATCACACTGTATAACGTGAAATTAAATTATTCTCTGCTAACATATTCCCAGT
>Ga0131853_10005988_pt1 | contig 21953 bp, 18 predicted proteins | sample TergutLab28metaG_FD_92764 | JGI IMG/M metagenome (GOLD analysis project Ga0131853, IMG submission 92764) | Labiotermes labralis P1 segment gut microbial communities from Petit-Saut dam, French Guiana - Lab288 P1 (version 2) (version 2) | ecosystem: Host-associated > Arthropoda: Insects >... | reverse complement strand
GGGACCCGTTGCGCTGGCCACGTGACACCCCTCTATCCGCAAAAGTTGGCACTAACTTCGCCGACCGGCGGCGGCCGCTCTGTCGGTATAGTTCGCGTGCGGACTAAGGCCACGGAGTTTGTTTGTTTGTTTTGGTGGGTCTACTAAAATAGAACTCTCATATCAAAAGACATGCAATGCAAGAAGGACTGACAAACAGACAAATAGTTGCCCCATACAAGATGTTATGACAGAAAGGAATAGCATTGCATGTCTTGTGCAATACTGACAGTTCACACTTTATAGGTAAAGTGTGCACTTGATTCAAAGTGCCAGACTAATGGAGGGTTAAATTTCGGGGCATTGATGCACAAAAGACAGCTGCAGCGCAAGTGTTGTTAAATAGCCACCACTTTTATTCCAGTCCAATAGTGGGAGAATTAAATGTATCCATTGGCAGAACCTGCCTCCATTCATATTCAGGGCTGTAAATACTAATCTTAATGCCACTGATGCTTCTCAGGAGTACACATAGCCTAATCAGCCAAACTAATGTTAGGCCTTCTTTCTGATATAGCACTTAACCTCCTGTGTTCTACTTTAATCTCCATCAACTATGTATGACACAACATATTTCAGTTTTGAAAACATAACTATAAAAGGCTTAATCCCTTATTTATTACAACAAATGGCAAAGCATTCTACAGTACAAAGCCATGTTCCATACCTTTCCCAACAGTACGAATTTTTTCATAGCCTTCTAGCCTTCGTTCACCTGCATCACTGTTCTCCACCTTAAGCTTGTCTTGCAGTATCTTGATATTAAAATAGAGTTCACCAACTGTATGACAAGGGCTTGGATCACACCTCATCCTTTTCAACTGCACACCAGTTCCAAACAGGTCTTTAGACATCCCCACAGGTATCTGTAAATGGTGAAACAAATGGAAAAAGCATAATCAGTAATTAGATTAGCCTCAAGTGTAGCATACATGGTTCCATCAACAATTATGGTTTTAAACAAATGTTCACTGTTTACAGAAGAATAACATTTTAGTACACCCTGGGAGATATAATCAAGAACTTCACATCAGTTTCCACTGTATTTAATGTTCAGATTATGGCAGCAATGGTGTGCTGAAACATGCGATGGTCTGATGGTGGAAATGACAGTGCCAAAACACATAACAATACGGTGATGGCACCCACAGTGTGCAGAAACATGTGATGGTCCGATGGTGGTACTGACAATATGCCAAAACATACAATGAAACGATGATGGCACCCAGGGTGTAGTGAAACATGTGACAGTCTGATGACGGCACTGGATATACGCCAAACATGTAAGGGTCTGATGTAAGTACCCAAGTTGTGGTGAAACAGAGTGGTGCAAAAGTCAGTTGACACTAAAGGCACCATGTTAAATGTGGAGTGTCATGTGACTTCTGCACAACCCTGTATAAGCACCTATATCAAATAAAAAGAGTTCTTGTAGGCAGAAATAATGGGCAGCCTGCTACAGTAATTACATATACCCACACAGGTAAGGACTAAGACAAGAGCAATTTAAGAGGACACACAGTGTTGACGTCCTTTTACATGGGCACAAAATATGCCACATAGTTTATTTATTTATATTTCTTTATTAAGAGTTGTAAACATTTCTGGGTACTTTATGACAAACCTTTCTTTCTGTATAATCTTGAAAATACACAATGTTCTCTTTCTGTATGGGTCTCACAATAGACAACAATTACACAACCTCGCACACATTTTTAATCTACCCATGTTAACAGTGAGATAATAGTTTCAAAAGAATGGTATCAAGGCCACCTACAATGGCATGCACCTAACTACCATATTTCATACATATCAGTACTTTGTTCAGGTGATGCTAGGACAGCATAGTTGGCACAGTGAATAATGTATTGGCTAGATGACTTAAGAATCATGGTATCATGATTCCAATCCTAGCAAGGGCAGGAGCTGGTTCTTTTCCAAACTGTCCAGGTCAGCTCTGGGGCCCACCCACCCTCCTACTCAATGGGTACCATTGGCTCTACCCTGGGGTATAGTGGCCAGGGCATAAAACTGGCCTCCTGCTAGTGCTGAGGCTGAATGGTGCAGCTATACCTCCACTCCCCCATATACCTTCACAGTGTACAGCGGGACAACTTTACCTTTTTTACTTCACCCCATTCAGAAACTGGACAAACACACATCTCCAACCCAAATAAAGAAACAGTCATGTTTAACTGAATATAAGAAAACTCTCTACAAGCTGACCATCCTGCACAAGAAGGCCAATGCAGAACAAGTAAATTTCATGCATGATTATAATGTTACCTCCAATTTTGAGATAAAAAAAAACTCTCATCCTAAATTCAGGTAAATGTGGCACTTATTACCATCATATATGGACTCGCCTTTCAAAAACCAACCAATAAAAGCATAAGCTCTGTACCACAATATTAAGCCCACCCACTTTCCTATTAAATTGGTATATACATGACTATTTCTGATGAATCCATGCAGTTTGTCTTACATACTTTCTTCACCTCCAGACAGTTCGTAAGCCAACCCTGTTTCACTTTCTGGTCAGCTATTTTATAAATTATCAGACAATGAGGTTAGGTAGTGTAACGTGGGACACAGTTTATTTATGTATTTACTCCTCATGCATTCCATGGATCCATGAAGGAGAAAACACCAGTTGAATATAAAACACATCAAAAACACATATACATGCTAGTTGTATACAACAAATAAATCAGGTACCTGTAATGGACTCAATATATAGTTGCCTCCAAGTTCAGAATAAAAAAATCACCATATATCTTACATGCACGGAAATACTCATTACAGAAACAGATAAAATTAGATAGCAATAGTAAGAAAGATCAGTCAAATGCATGAAAAATACTTATAAAACAATATGAAACAATTAAAGACATTAATCAGTACTACAGTAATTGACATACATCACAGTAATATAACTCATTTTACATGACAAATCTCACAGTATCATAGATGAAGTGAAATCCAATTTAAAAATGTTAAAATGACTCATTGTACATAAAAATTTATGTTATAAAGGGGGTAAATAGAATAAATGAGTGAAAAATAATAGCAACATTGATAAACATTAAAATTGAAGACATAAATATTAAACTAGTATTAAGGATGTACCCCACACAATCTGTTTATAACAAAGACATATACAGTTTTCATAACATTACAGAACCTTAATTATGATTTGAATAAAAATAGTTCTCTAAACAATAAAAGGAATATGTACGTAGAAAATTTTCAAAACTGATTTGAACTGCTTGCAATCATCAGACACAGTCTTAATGTATGAAGGAAGATGACTGAAGACCTTAATGCCTAAGTAATAAACACCTTTTTGCAATTTTGTCAAACTAGGTAAAGGTTAATGAAAATTACAATGTTGTCTAGTGTGCATGCTACAAACTTCCAAAATAATATTGATTGGTCATTATTAATCACAAAAAGGAGAAGAGAATATGTTTTGAGATGGAAGAGGCAAGATTTTTAATTACTTAAACTGACTCCTCCTAAACAAGAGTCTACTTTACAGCCCAGAATAATTCTTATGATCTTCTTTTGTATCCTGAACACCTGCATACTACATGAAGAATTCCCCCAAAATAATAGACCAAAATTCATAATAGAATGAAAATAGGAATAATAAATCATCCTCAAAGAGTTATGTGACATGTATGGTTTGAGAGATCTCATTACATAGCAAGCTGTGCTTAGCTTAAGAATAATTTAGTCTATACATAGAAGTAAGAAGGGTGTGGGAGCAAATAACACAGGAATACTTCAGTAAATATTTTCACATTCACCTGGATGATTCTGTAAAACCACCCAAAATCTCAGATAGAACAAAATAATTGAATCTTGGTACCTTACAAATGGAAGTGAGATCATTCTTGCTTTTTCAGGTGTGGGAGGATTCTGAGTCACATAAGCATTTAAGGCTACATGCATCTATCTCAAATTTGCACACAAATCCATAAACTGAATCAAGGTAAAATCAGTGTATATAACCATCAAGTTGCAAAATCAGAGACCAACATCCTATATTACTTGCACAGGAGCCATAAGCTAAAGCATTAAAAGGAGACTATATATTACTACAGGGAACTGCTATTAGGATCCTAAAACCAATACCTATAAAGTAGCAAGAACATCGAAATTTATGGGGCATGAAATATAAAACATGATGTTAATTTACTCAGGCTACAGTCTTCTGAGCTGTAACAAGTGGCACCCCACTGGCTGATAGAAATTCCCAGAAGGAATACTGATCCATCATCAGGATCAACCCTGAAGATGGAGGCACCGCCCCAAAATTCTGGCACCCAGCCAAAAGACCACATGCACCAAAAATAAAGTATGGGTAGATTTTAAAAGTGGTGAAGGCCCACAGCCATGATATTGGTCTCTACTGTTTAAATTCACTTGACTGGGGATTGGGCTGAGTTACAAATTTCACTGCACAGTGGAGCTTCCCTGAATTTTATATACAGGCTCTCTGGAAAACTGGTATCAACAACAACATGAATCATAGCATTGTGGACAGGATCAATGACAGACTGTCTGAACCCCACGGTGGACCTACACACAGAAGTACCATGGTCTAATTTAACGAATAATATTTGTCACCACCCACAGACACTACAATCCATCAAAATGTTATTCACCATTTACCAGCTGATTAACATAGCATACCATCTCAGAAGACTTGACTCTTCTGATGTGAAAGATTACTCAGCGTACAAAGGATTCCAGTGAAGAGGAGGAAAGATCATATAATGAGATGGTATAAATGTCACATAAATATGGTAAAAGTAAAGTACATGCAAATAAAATTTATTGTTCCAGCAATATGAAGGTAGACAATTGTAACAGCACCTATGCTGATGATTCTGATACTCCAACTAAACAAATTATGGCAAGAATGTTCACATAGCAGGGGATTTGTAGTTTTACACAAGCCTGAAGTCAAAATGGTAGTCTGGCACTCTACACACTTCCAATGTCTTTAAGTGTGTGCTGGGTCACACATTAAGATCCACATGAACATCTCCCACAGACATAGTCCAAAATTTCAGTCTTCTAGCAATGACACAATTCAAAAATACAAGTGATCACTCACATTTAGTAGCGTTTCCAATTGATGCACCATAAGACCACCATTCACATGTAAAGATGTAGAAGCATTCAAGAAATCCAAACGACAGTTTGGAGTAGAAAGTTTCATGTTACGTCCCACCAAGTGGTTAAGGAACTCTCGAATGCTCACATCTGCCTTGACATTCTCCAAACTCAGCACCTAATATGTAACACAATTTAAATCATTAACAAGTTAGTAAATGTACACAGGGCATAACACTTTTAACACAATAACTCTCTTTTTGTTCCTAGATACTAAATTTGTGATTATTTTAAAGAACAGACTGAAGGTTTTAATATCATAAATGTACCTTTACACATTTTACACAACAAGTTATAGTTTTTCTCCATAGCTCAGCAGCAGATTTACAATCTACAATAACAAATTGTAATGCTTGTACTGGAAAAGAGAACATTTATACAGCACGCAGTGTCAGTGGGTGAGAAGTTCACAGTGTTTTGAATAATCATCTTCAGGGTTGAGCAGTCCAAAAAGTGAACTGCTTGACATGCCCAACAACACAGAGTCATCCATATTTTAAAGCTTTAGCCACAGTGCAAATGAGATCTTTGCACTTCTGTGATGTTATGTGGCATAGATAGGTAGTAATTCACTGATATTGCAGGACAACCTACCAGTCCCAGTGGACACTTTAATATGGGACTGGTAGGTTGTCCTGAAACATAAGCAACTAACTACCAAACTATGCTGTGTAACATCCCAAAAGAGTGAAGTTCCAAACACAGTACCACATCTTCAGTAACACCATTGTGAAAATGTCAGTTTCACAGGCCTACTCTAATGAGAGCACAATGAAGCTACACAATGGAGCACTACATTAATGAAATGAACCAAACCACATTCAATGCATTCTATACAAAAAGATTACTTTATATGTAGCTTATTTTTTAGAAAACAAAATATGCTTGACATGAATACCTTAAATTTAATCTTACATAGTACTGATCATAGGATAAAGACAAATTTGTAATTCTTCATACTGTTGGTTCCTTTATGCAAATACAGATTGATCAAGTATCTCTATTCACACACAGTTTCAATTTTCAGGCAAAACAATTATGCCCATTCTAGGTACTTGTACCTGATTCAAGATGAAACAACAAAAATACTTTCACATCTCTTCACAGAATTATGCCAAGAAGTGTCATAATTGTAGTAGGTGGAGGTAAAGTCATGAGTGTGGTAACAAAGGTAACCACAGGCACACTGGTATCCTTGATTAGCAAGGAAATCATCATAATAACCATAACACCAACAGTAACTGTACTTTCAATGCAGTCCAAACACAGAATTCAACCTGTGATCACTACTTTCTTTTGCTCTTTATATGGGACAATGGTTACATTTAGCATGGATTGTATTTGATAGTCAAATGTTTGTAAACACATAAATACTGTTTCATAAAAGATAAGGCACTTACATCACCACTTGTTCTGCTCAAGCTCATACCTCACAGAGAACAGTCTCTCTCCCTTACAAAGACCAACTGCATAAACAAAATTTCACAACAATCTTTCCTGTTGGAGTAGCTGCATTACATGCAGAAAGATAGATGGACAGATGGACAGACATGACAAAACCAGTAGTTGCTTTTCATAACTATGTTGCAAACATGCCTATAAATGGTGGATATACCAAGTTTATATAGAAAACTGCCTGTCAGGATGGCAGACACAATGATGTTCCACTAAGACTTTTCTAGCTGACAGAAAACAACTACGTTTCTACATTAGCATCAAGCTGATGTAATTTGGATACCAGCAATTCCATTTAGAGCTTTCACTTCACAAACAGCCATCTGTTTGTGTCATGTTTGCTGAGTGCCAACACCTCACAAATTACACTTAAACCCAAAGAATGCACCTAGCAACTAAAATTTATTACTCCCCAGCACAACCATTCATGAAATGCTAATGTTCCTCAGATGAACTGAAGGTTCATTACCATGTTCATAAGAATCAATCAGACCTTATCACGAGCCAGTCCAGTGCAGTTCACACCATTAAAATTAACTCATTTAAAACCCATGTAAATATGACCCTCACAAATATATGCAGGTATACTGCCAGGTTCTCTAACTAAAACAGATATATGCCTCTCATGTTCTCCACCCACAGTGCACGTCACATATATCTCAACCTCCTCAATTTCATCAAATTCATCAGCAACATCTCATGACTGTCACACTCCTGATCATGTAATTGGCCGCCATCCTTCTGTTACTTCTTCTCTCTTAAGTCTATATATTCTCCCCATTAACCTGTTCTCACTCACCCTCACACTTCATTACTCCATCTTCATCATGTGGAAATACCAGTTCTCAATCTGTGCTATACACTACTCTGTGCATGAACAAGATTTAAAAAACGTAAAATAGGTTTGTGATGTATTCCTGCAAGAATATATTCACTATCTGAACAGCAACCCATGTAAGAGACCACAAACATGAATGGAAAAAGATACTAAAATTTAACTGATTTAGCCACTTCCACACCATGAATACACAATTACGCTACTCAGAACAGTTAAACACATAAAGCAAAGTTGGAGGAAAAGAAATTGGAGAAAGATAAAAAAGAAACAAATGGAGATAAGGATGAAGCAGATGAATAGGAGATGGTGATAATTAAGAAGATAAAAATAATAAAGAGGAAAAGACGGAGAAGGAAATGGAGAAGAGTATGAGGAAGCAAAAGCATAAAATACGAAATTGGAAGAATAATATCATAATCTTCCAAAGCATGTGGTCTGTTATGGTCTCGAGCCTTTTTTTTGCCAGTTGTCCTGTAGATCATCTCCCTATAGGCGCATACAGCAGAATTTGTTGGGCATCCTTCTTCTAACAATTCTGTTGACATGATCTCTCCATTTCTGTATTTGTTTGCCTATGTATTCTAACATACACACTGTCTTTAGTGCTTTCATTATTTCCTCATTTCATTTGTGGTCCCATTTTGTACAACCCACTGTACACCTCATAAACAGCACTTCTGCTGCTGAAATTTTGGTTTCATCATTTTTCCCTAATGGTCCATGCCTCACATCCAAAGGCCAATATAGGTCAAGTAAGAGTTTCGTACATTTTTATTCTGGTATGACTCTGTTCTATGATGGTTTCATAACTTAGTTTATAGTGCCTAAATTTTCTATAAATTTAGTAATTTTGTTTGGGATGTGTGTGTCATGTGTGAAGGATAAGGAATATGGGAAGTAACTGAATGAATTTACTAGCTGTAATAAAATAAGACATAAAAATGATTGCTAGGTGGTCAACAGATGTGGATTCAAAAACCCTACAATTCAGACTCTTTTTTCCCAAAATAAAAATATTACCTACTCATGCCACTGCAGTTTCTCCACAACAGCCTACAGAAAGCCAAGCAAAGAAAAGAACAACATACACTACTATAATTTATCTAAATAAAGGAGCAAATATCTAAATATGCATTGATAAACTATTAGATTCATAATATTAATGCAAGGTCAACACACCCATTTCACACATTTAATAAAATAATTATATATAAGCAACAACAATGAACAATATAAAAAAGAAAGTTAATGAATTCTTATTACATTAAGTAAAAGTATAAAAAATTTTATTGACTTTATAACAACCCCAAATACAATATTTTTAATACACTTCTGTCGTTACAACATACATCCTATCGTAATAATACAACTATACACAAAAACTTTTTACTTATACAATTAAGGTGTGTCGGGTTGATTTTAACGCCACAGTTCCATTTTATTTATTTGTAACAAACGATGACCTGCAAGGGTCGTAAAATGTAGCATTTTATAAAGGCATATACTGTTTAAGACCGTTGGATTCACTGAAATTGTCTTCATTATAGAATACCTTCTCTAAAACAAAGGCTCTAAGTATGTTAGGTGAGTTTGGAGATTCTCACAGCACTCACTACAAACTGCGATGTGAAGGCATGTAGCATGGCAGAGGAATGTGCTACCTATATCATCAGGGTTGATAATGCAGTTAGTAGGTTTTACAGAAATGTTGGTTTACATCTATCATACTACATGGCCTCACATCCTGAAAGACAATTATCTGCAAATGGCATGTTGCCTTATCAAACTCCACACAGTGAATAATTTTGAATACCTTTCCCCCTGTGAAGCAAATGAAGATTTCAGTCTCCGAACAATGCATTAAGAGTGCAATGGTTTCTACACGGGATGTGCCCAATGACTTGCTGATCTCAACTGTAACAAAGAAAATAAATACATTTAATTCACAGCAAATGCAATCTTCCCCAAATATAATACTCTTGTGTAAGTGAGTGAATGAGTCAGTCACACCATGGTTGCCAAGGTTATCAATTCTGTCATCAAACCCGGGTCACTGTAGTTATGACAGGGGATGACACAGACTGTGTCTTCTGTGAGGAATGTGCTGAGGCTGAAGAAACAGCTAAGCATCAAACATATGAGACAACATGGCACAACCAGATGGCAACATTCTGACAGATTAAATTAATGTTTAGTTTGCTCACCATATGATGGGCACATTGCTAGTATAAATACACCAGTAAAAAAATGGAAATTGCACTAGGCAGTCTCGCCCAACACTTACACATCTGTTTTGTGTTCTGAAGAAGCCCATTTTGAGTATCAGACAGGGAACAAGCTATCCTAACTGGAAATGTTATAGTTATCCTTCTAGAAAGATGCAACAATGGCTTCTTAACAGGCCATGTTACTCAACCGATTCAAAATCATATTATACACCACCACCACCACCAACAATGACGTCACCAATGATGATAATAGTGATGACGATGACAACAGCAACAACAAACCCCTACTTTGACTTGCGGCTACATTATCTCTGCAATTTGTTAAGAAACCCATTAATAGTCTAGTTACAGTCTGTAGTGAGGAAAGCATAGCTGGTATAGTGGCTAGACTGAGGGCTGGAAGATCCAGGGTTCAAATCATGGCAGGAGGGAAGGATGTCCTCTTTTTCAAAAGGTCTTTACTAGCCCTGGGGCCCACCCAGCTCCCTACTCAGTGGGTACAAGGGGTTCTCACCCCATGTTAAAGCAGCCAGGATTTTAAGTATTAATAATAACCTCCATCTAGTGCGTAGCTTAAGGACAAATGGCACTACACCACTGCTTTCTCGACATGCCTTCACAGGATGGACAGGGACAAATTTACCTCTTACTTTACCTACCAACTAACCGAGTACGCAAGAGCCAATGACTCTTAGATACATTAATTATTAAATAATGCTTGCTGGACTTTGTGTCTTTTCAAAAGCCTCAGGTTACACTCCTTTGAATTTACTGGTATCCGCCAAAATGACAAGAATGACTAAATTCAAACCTGGGGTGTGAACAAAGTGGCTAACAAAGACAACCTGTACCATGAGATTCATACTACAGCAGAACCTTGCATTTCCAACATTCACAGAACTAACTAACTAACTCCATGGATGTCAGACCATCCTGAGAAGCTAGCAGGTTCTCAGGTAGTCAAGGAATTCCCTGCATTTTATGGAACATGAAGATTCATTACCACATTCACAAGGGCCTGCCACCTGTCCCTATTCTGAGCCATATCAATTGAGTCCATGCCCCCATCCCACTTCCTGAAGATCCTCCTATCTAAACCTGGGTCCTCCAAGTGGTCTCCTTTCCTTGGGTTTCCGAATAAAAATCCTGTATGCACCTCTCCCCTCTCCAATACGTGATATGTGTCCCGCCCACCTCAACTGTCTTGACTTGATAACCTAAATAATATTTGGAGGAGTAAAAGGTAAAGTTCACCCTAGCACAGGCCACTACAGCCAAGAGGGGGACTAGAGGTATAGCTCTACTCTTTCTTTAACCTCGGCCACTCTACCCCCGGGAAAGGCCTGGTATCCACTGTATAGGAGGCTGGGTGGACCACAGAGCCGGTCTAGAAGGGTGCAGAGAATTTTCTCAGACCGTCGAGCCCATCGCGAATCTCTATACTGACTATGCTTTCCCCGCCCTTCGGTGAGAGTACAGATCATTTAGCTTCTCATTATGTAGTCTTCTCCACTCCCCTGTTACAATGCCCTCTTTGGCCCAAACATTCTACTCAGCACCATATTCTCTAATACCTTCAGCCTATATTCCTCTCTCAATTTGAGTGACCAAGTTTCACACCCAGACAAAACAACAGGCAAAATTACAGTTCTGTACATCATCATCTTTATATTTTTGGACAGGAAACTGGAAGACAAAGATCCCACTACAAATGATAGATAACATTCCCCGACTTCAATCTGCCTGTTATAATTTCCTGAATGGAATTTTGTTTTGTTAAAGTTGTTTCCACATATCTGAACTGATCCACCCTTTGAAAGGATTTATTATCAATTTTTATACTCTGATTTTGTCCTGGATTCGAATCTTCAGACAAGACCATGTAATTAGTTTTATCAGCACTTACTTCCAGTCCAATCTCCTTACTAGCAACTACTGAAGCTTCTGCGGTTTTCTTTGTAGTATGCATGCTTCCTCCCTCTATATTAACATCATTAGCACAAACCAAATGCTGGTGTGTACCATTTAATTTCAAGCCATCCTGGTTTAAGTGAACCCTCCTAATGGCATATTCTAAAGCAAAGTTGAAAGCAATGGTGATACAGCACCTCCTTGTTTCAAACCATTCTTAATAGGAAATAAGTTAGACAAATTCTTGTCTACCCGGACTCTGCCATACGTTTCATGCACACACATATTTATTAGCCTTATCAGTTTCATGGGGATACCAAACTCAATGAGAATATTATACAGGACCTCTCTCCTAACTGAATCATAAGCTTCCTTGAAGTCTATAAATAGATGATGCACTGCTTCAGTGTATTCCCATTTTTCCTCAAGTATTTGACAAACGCAGAGTATATGAACAGTAGTTGACCTGTGATGTCACACTCCACATTGATGATCCCCAGTGGGTTCTTCTGCATATGGAGTTGTCCTTGACAGCAGGAATTTGTATAAAATTCTGTATGTTGTTGACAAAAGTGATGTGTCTCTATAAGTACCACAATCTGTTTTATCACCCTTCTTACAAATAGGTACAATGATTGACTCCTTCCACTGCTCAGGCAATTCAACCTTATTCCAAATAGAATTAAAGTTATGGATCTCAGAAAGAATTGTGCTATGTAATCCTTTAATTAATTCTGCTGGAATTAGATCAATACTTGGTGATTTTCACAGAAAAATGGCCTTAAATAAAGTCAACAATTTGTGAATGTAACTTTAGAGACCTGGGAATAACAATAAGAAATTTACACTGAATCTGATATGAAACCAATAACTGTCACTGACTGGATCTTTATATTGAACTCTGATTACAAGGCTCTCTTATGACATAAAACATAAGTTATGCAGTGAGCAATTATGTGAGGAAAAGGGAAATGTATAACAATGTTATACATTTGAAGCTCATGGTTCCGTGCATCATAATTCATAATAAATAAAAATCCAACTAGATGCAACAGTATGCAGTCTGGTTTATTTTACTGCAAAGTCACTCTACATGTTTCGGGTGTCACTGGACCCATCATCAGGAGTACTAAAAACACACACCTGAAACAGATACTAGATGTACAAAACATCACCTTCTACGCTAGATACAGTATGTCGATGACATCCTGTTAATATACAACACAAAGCACACCACACCTAAGATAATCCATAGCCATATAAATAAGGTACATCCCAACCTACAATTTACCCCTACCTTTGAACACAACAATAGCATAATCTTTCTCGACCTACTAATAATTCGACACCCCTCCCAAATAGAAATTGACATCTTCCGAAAATCAACAACAACAGATACCACAATCAACTATACCTCCAACCATCCTACCAAACACAAAATGGCAGCCTATCGCTACCTGATCAACAGGATGCTGTCACTACCACTCCCAACAGAAAGGAGAGTAGCAGAATGGCACAATATATGAACCATAGCAAACAACAATAAATTTTTCCTTACATCACTTAGCTAAACTGAGAGCACAAATATAATGTAAAACCCACATGAAAACAGCCAACAACGAAAACAACAAAAAATGGGCCACCTTCACTTATCACAGTTCCAAAGTCAGAAAGATAACGAACCTCTTCAAACAGACTGACATAAAGATAGCCCTCAAAAGTACAAACACACTGCAACAACTGACCAAATCTAAAGCCCACAACACAACGCAGGACCACGACAAAAGTGGCATATACAAGCTGATATGTAAAACATGCAACAAGGCACATATATGCCAAACCAGTAGAAAACCTAATGCTTAGGTTCCACGAACACAACCGTTACATAATAAATGATCCCCAATCCACGTATGCACAGCATATCCTACAAAACAAACATGAATATGGTTCCCTTAAAGACACCATGTCATTACTCAAACCAGTCCACTAAACGTCAATGTTAGTCCCCTACGAACAATTACTAATCCAAACATTCCATCATAAAGGAAACCTCATTCCTGAATAAAACTGTGGTGAACAAAACCCACTATTTCAGTTAGCTATCGACTACAGCCTTACGTAACTACCTACCCACAACCGATCAATACATACCACACGACTTGCACAAACCAGTCCCGACCTAGCCATGTTGGAACCTTACATAACTACCTAACCACAACCGATCAAAACCTACCACATGACAAACAACAAACCAGTCCCGATCTGGCCACGTTGGAGGGAAGTAGCTGTACTGATATGTGAGTACTTTGTTAACTTACTTCACCCATTGCATCTTCCTATTACATTTTTAACCGTTTGTATTCATATTTATTATCCAAAGAATTTTTAACTTATAAACTCCCAAGGTATTTCATACCCTAGAATTTTGTAAATATGTTAATGTATCTATTGTAACTATCAGAAGTTAACAAGCTATCACACAACTTTGTTAGTTCATTCTAGTTAATCTTGTATTTCAGAGTATGAACTGTACCGGAGACTGCGGTTACAGTTTTTAGTACTCCTGATGATGGGTGCAGTGACACCCGAAACATGTAGAGTGACTTTGCAGTAAAATAAATCAGACTGCACACTGTTGCATCTAGTTGGATTTTTATTTAGTAAACATTATACATGTCTAGGAAACACTGTACTCTTGCTGTAGTATTCTGGGAGTTATATCATATCAATCAGTCATTAGTTCCAATTATTTTGGAGGTGTTTCCTGCCTCTGTCTTCAGAGCAGTCCAATGGAAGACAGAGGAAGCAAACTCCTTTGAAATGTCAATACTACAACTAATTACCAACCCACACAAGGTCATTTATGAAAAACTTCAGTCTCAATCAACGAAGTTGTGAAAACCTCAAATCGCACTTTCATACATTTAATGTTAAAGCTAGGCTCTATGTGAATGAAACTGTGTAGTAAGCAAAGATATATTAGGCCCACTTCAGTAATGCATATTGCATTATATAAAGTAATCGAAAATTCACTCAATTCCTTATATTCTACTACCTTACCAAGAATGTCATCCAATGTACAAGTTTCATACTTGTACTGCACAACTTTCACATTATTGTGCACTGTCTCCAAGACCACTGACAAATGTGGAGCTCGATTAGATGCCACAATAAGTCTCAATGGATCAGAACTATCTGCCATCTTTTCTCAGTTGCAACTACAATTTCTCACTCTGCAGAAAGCTGTAGTCAAAGCAGCTACCTGTAAAGAAACTGATACAAATAAAATTTATATGGATTCTAATGTTTTTAATGTTCGTTCAAAGGAAAGTCAATTAAGTGTATTAGTCTGATAAATGTAGACGACATTAACTCATATATGCTTCTACAAAAGACGGCTGTTCGTTTAATAAACTGAAGAAATGTTATCTTCATATTTTGAAAGTAATTTCAAGAAAATTATATCAGACAGAATTAACCTTATAATCGTAAGCGCTCAATTATCCAGTTCTTCAAGCATAAAAAACTAGACATTCCTAATCTACATATTCGATTGCAAATCTTCAGTACCGACTACGTTACGCATACTACAACAGGTATATTGGAATTTTTATCGATTTTACTGCCGTTTCTAGGTTCGCCTCTACAAACATAAACAGCGTTACGATGGCAACTACATCGTCTTCGAATGAAACGTTGCCCACTTTGAAACACTACTTTGTAAAGTTTTGTTTTTAGATCGTGTACTTTACTACATTGTAAACGACATTTTAAATTAATACCTGTTGTCTAGATGGAAATACCACATAGGTTTTGACAACGTGATGAACAGAAATTCCCGTTTGGTTTTGATCAGTTGACATAAGATGTAGTTCTCCATTTCTGCCGTTCGTGGCGTTGGTATGTGTCCACGGTACTTCCGCGGATTAGCCATAAGCAGCGATGCACGTTTTCACTAACGGGTTTCGCGCCCCATCGTATGCCCAAACACAAACGACAGAACAAATGCTATGTGCATTTCAAATGCAAATATTAAGAATGTGTGGCTAATACAGGCTAGGTAGAAGAGCGAAATCTGTCATTTATACAGAGTCCTAAATACGATATTAAAATTAATAGATTATGAGGGGGGGGAATATAAGAAAGGAAGATGAAAGGATCCCAAAAAAGGTTCTTAATGGGAAAGTTCATAATACAAGGCCAGTGGAAAAACGAAGAACAAGATGGGAGGACGCTGTTCTGAAGGATGCATCACAGATCCTAGAAATAAAAGGATGGGGACAGCAGTAAACAGAGAAGAATGGAGGAATTTTTTGGGGGGAGATCAGGGCCCAGAAGAGGCTGTAGCGCCATGAGTGAAGTGGAATGTGGGGAAATGTGCAAATCATACCGATTCCATCAAGAATCTGGGAGTATTTTGGATTCTACAGTTTCTTTCATCATCATGGAGACCATATATTTCCACAATCACCTAAACTGTTAGGAAATGTACATTCTTCGGCTTATACTCTTTCCACTAGTGACTGTCTGTTGTTGTTATATACTTATGCAGGTGAGCTTGTGATGCTACATACTTTACAAGATAAAAGGGACCACCTTGATGCTACTTTCTTCACGTTTTTGTGGGATCAACATTTTGTCCTGTTTGATAATATAGAGCTCAGAGCTCCATCTCAAAAAATAACAAACTTCAGTGTTTTGTGTATTATGCAAGCATTTTTGTAGAATCCTTATTTAGTTTTTAATATAGTAGCCCATACACTGATGTTTCATATGAATTGTGGTTTGAAAGTAGTTGATGTATTCTAAAATTATGTCACTATTCTATGTAATTGTCTTTGTAATACTGTTGTGAAAGCACATTTATAAACATGAATGGTCATTTAATTCAGGTTTTGAGGTAGATACAAATCTAACTTTTCTGTCGTGTTGTTTGCATCCATTAAGGCAGAGATTCATGACAATATCGAACACAAAATACAGGATGGGAGAAAGTTGCTAAACAAACATGACAGAATGCAAAATTGATATATTTGCTTATGGCTACACTGACATACTCACTGGTATAGTACAACACGCTGTGTTCATGACATGGAATTTTAGGTTGGCAGGCCAGTCATGTCAGACCCTGTAAAGTTCAGTCAAGAGCTTGAATGAGTGGAGTGAGTGTTTGCCACTGAACATTACTTCACATCATGCTTGCAAAGAGTGCAAGAGAGTGTGGGTGTAGATTCTAAATAAATCAAGACTATATCATTTTTATGATTGTATGTGTGCAAGAGGCAGCATAGACAACAAGAAGTGATCTGGTCAGCCATACCTTCTTAATAGCGAAACACTGACCATTATTCATTTGTTTTTAAAGTTACCTAAATGATATTAGCAGGCACATCCCTGGAAATAGGTACTGCAGACTCAGCTATGGAAATTTGCAAAAATGCACTGAGCATCTGAAACTCTTACTGTACAACAGTCACATGGTGTATGAACTTACACAGCTGGACAAAGGAAAAAGATTACACTACTGTGAGTGTTTTCAACAAATCATCTGGAATGGAGCTGAGAGCATGTACCAAGCACTGTTTATAGATGAAGCATGATTACACCACCTGGACATGTTAACAGTCAAAGATGTGGAGCAGTGTAAATCCACAATTCTGTAAGATGTCAATGCACAATGAAAACATTAGTGTGTTGTTTATAGTTTGTGTTGCCAAGTGGTTGGTCCTGCTTTCCTCAGAGAAATTATGAGCCCTGAATGCAGGAAATTATTAAACAGCTCATTTTATTAATGGCAGGGGGGGGGGGGAGAATGAGACTGCTGGTCACAGCAGTGTGATGCACCTGTATACACAAAAAATGCTTTAGAGCAATGTTGAAGTTCTTTTGTAGCTGTAAGATTTCAAAGAATTAATGGCCAACATGATCATCAGACTTGTTATCCCCAGATTTTACCTCTTGGAGCAATTGAAAATACAGTGGGTACATGAACAATACTCATACCCTGTAGGATAGCAAATATACCCCAGGCAAAACTAATTGTTCTGCAAACATGATAAGATGACTAAATTTGTGTTAGAGCATATTCTGTGAATTGGCTGGCAGGGCCATATAATATACTGGCAGATGTGAATACTACATCAGTGATGAGACTTGGCTCAACCTGTACAAATTGTATCCAAAATTTTACCACAAGTTTATTTTTTAGAGACAAAATGAGTGTTACGATATTTTCAAGTTGTGACGTATCTGCCAAATTACTGCTAAAAATCTTCTATTCCTACTAATGACTACATAGAAAGAATGTCTTCCATTCTGAAACATTTGTTGAAGAACAGAATGAACAGAGAGTAGAATCAACAAAAGTGGAGATCAGAGTAAAGGAAAATTTTGGTATGACATGCCCTGAATTCTACAACTGGGAAGCCAGATAATTTCACAGTAGTTCTAAATCTGTCAAAAAATAAATGGACACTCAGAAATAAAATTTGGTTGTAAACACTCAGATATGAATTTGGCTGCTATAATTGAATATCTTAATTTAAAACTACACTTAGATAATTAAAAAAAAATGCAATCTGTATAAAACATCCATCAAGGAATATAAGAAAAAAAACCTGACTGAACTTTTGATAATTATAATTACTGTAACTGAAGAAACCCCTGGACATTTTTATTTTTACACCCCCCACCCCCGTGTGGCATAACAGCACTTAGTGGTTCAGGGCCTCCAAATTAGCGAGGCTTCACAGTCACACTCAGAAATAGCACACTTGGTATGACTCCTCTGGAAAATTGATTAGCATGATGCAGAGACCTCAACATAACACACAACATTCACAAGACACAGACATCCATGCTCCCATTGGGATTGGAACCCACAATCCCTTCAAGTGACTCGCCACAGACCCATGCCTTTGACCAGACAGCCACTGGGATCAGCCATTTTTTCATACATGTTTCATAATTATGTATTTCTATTACAGTGTTACACATTAATTCAGTACAATTCCTTCAATCCAGCACTGAAGGAAGGTAGTTCCAAGACCAGAAGTTTTGAATTTTACCAAAAAAGCTTAATCAATGAAATAGGGTGACCTCAGGGACAAGTTCAAAAAAGCCTCCAAGAGTGTATGTACATCAACCATTTTGGTATCTCTTGACCCCCTTTTCTCCTGTTCCATTAACTGCTTCAGCTATGAAGATTCCAGAAAACACAGCAGAGGACCCTCACTCAGCATATGGAGATATCCAAAGAGAATATTCCTCTGATTTTGGTGAACAATCCTTTTAACATGTGTAGGGCAGTGTGGGACGGAAAGGCAGGGACTGATGCAGGTGCAGAAGCGCTGAATGTGACAGTATTAGCCACTGGATAGGAACACTTGGTGTTCTTTTGTCAAATCTGCACACAGTTTTGATCTTCTTTCTGCAAGGTGCTCAGTCTGAGAAGAGTCACACATTGCAGCACTGACTTGCACTGTACAAGTATTTTTGAAGAACTCCTGACTTATGACAGTAAGCAGCAGAGTTTCAATAGTAAATATGTGTTGCGAATACATATCAAATGTACAAACACAGCTGCCCCACTTTTTTATATTATATTTTTATGCTATGACAAATGGTATATTGTAAATATTTTCCTCTTCTATCAACATTTCTCTTTGCACAGACATCACTGATTTTGATTTTGTGCAGCTTGATGATGATGTCCTGTTCTGTATACCACATAACAATATCATACTGCCAGCATAACATTTCTTATAAGCAAGCAAACTGAAAAATTGGGGGTACAAAATTAGGCAAAGACTATTTTTAGCATGGAATTCGATCTATCCATTACTTGCACAATGGAAGGGTCTGCAGAATAAACAATGATTCATCATCTGGTCAAGTTAAAGTACAGGAAATTGGGTGCATAGTTCCAAATTGAAAACACAGTTCCAAATTCTGTACATACTACCAAAAATATTTTTGTTCCTCTCCATGAATTGTGGGGGGAAATTAGTAATGGAAGTCATTTTAAGCATAGAAATGTCATGTTACCCTAACATATTACAGTTGTGGATAAACTGGCAATGGGACAGGTTTCTCTCCAAGCAATTCAGTTTTCCATGTCAGTATCATTCCAATAAAGCTTCATATTCATGTTTCATTCATCTACCACTAACAGTATATAATATTTGCAATTGACAACACTGTTAAATAAACCATGTCTGTCTCTCTCTGTCAAGAACAGCACACTATTTTACACTTACATGGTCTAAATCTCAGTTCATACATTGATCCTTGCAAGTCACTTAAAAATTCCATATTTTAGATTCCGGCTATTTAAAACTGATGGTTCAGGTGCTCTGATCGATACAGCGAATAAAGGTTATTCACCAGTGAAGTCACTTGACGTTACTGAAGTACCAGACAGTAAGGTCAGTCTCTCTAATATATCTGAAACACAATATAAAAAATTAAAACCATGTAGCCTCATTTCCCTCCAAAAGGGATGAAAAACTAGGCTTATGAGATCATTGCTATGTGTTTACTTGTGTGCCCATGTTAGCATTTGAATAAGTATAATGATTTCCAATGAACTTGATGTGAACATCATGTCATTGCAGGATACAATAAGGCCACACAGTTAAGTTTCCTGCAGTCTGAGACATGATGGATGCAAGAACTAGAGAGTGACACCAGTGCCACTTACTCTTGCATATAAAACTATGCAATATTCAAACTAGTGGAATTAATAAACAGTGCTACACAAAATTGTTTGGCATTGGTTAACTTCAAAATGCCATGCCATTATATTATGGTGGTCATGAAAGGATTCAAACGTCCCCTGTCGACTGAATATTATAGTGAGGCAGTGGTGTAATTCCACAGGCCAAGTCTTAACAAAAAGTTGCATGGTATGATGCCATCAGATGCCAATAAACACCCAAATTATGCCACAGATAAACTAATAAGCACAGTTACATTAGTGTTTAATACCAACTGTGTAGATACAAATATAAAACAACAAATAATTAACTTTAGTAACATTATTTTAAATCAAAACTCTTACCTATAAAAAGAAAAGCTACACACAAAAAACATGAATTGTGATGGATGCCCCTACATCCTCAGTTTTCTCTGAAAATTGTATTGTATTGAACATACTAGTGTTACTAACATGCTAAGAAAGAAACTTATAATAGGTTATTTTCGGTATATTGATATTTTAATCATTAACAAGAACACAAAACCAATATTAACAACATACTGGAAGATTTCAATAACATACATTCGTTGAAAACTGAAGTTTGTTATGGGAGAAGAGGAAGACACGTTACATTTCTTAGACATCATGTCATTGAAAGAGAAGGACACATCCAAACTTGTGTACACAAGAAACCAACAACAGATTGCACTATTCATAAGAACTTACATCACAAAATGGAACACAAGTGAGCTACAGACAGGTGCTTATCCGAATAGAAGACACACACACTCCCTCAAAAGAACAGAAAAAGATAAACTTCTAGTACAGAACATACTACATAATAAAGAGTACATTAATATCATGGATGATATAAACAAAGAGAAAGATAAAAAGGGAGAAGAAATAAGGAAACAGATGAAGTATACGAGAAATGGAAATGATGAGTCACCTGCACATATATTGGGAAGTAAACAAAATATGCCACAAAACTCTTTACATTATATATATGAGAAATGTCTGTAAAATTAATAATTCTACTGGTAAAATTTTAGCTTAGACACATACCAACAATAAAAAAATATACAAACAAAGTGGGTTCACTGACACAATGTCCTATTTTTTTGGATTTTGCCAATTGCCTACATTTTAAAAAACATGACTTTTGGAAACCAACTCTGTTTCCACCTTGTAGCAAAGAAGCACCTAACCTGGTGGACCCCTTAGATTGAGCTATTCTCAGTCACTTAACATCAAAGAAGCACTCATATTTTAGGATATGCATTTAGTTTATGCTCACATCTGCACTATACACATGGGAGGTTTTGCAGTAGAAAATGTAAGTAAGGAAAAAAAAAATCATTAATGCAAGTATTTAAATGTTACAGTTTTAATTTATAAAATCTACATAGTAACAGTGTTTGCAGTTCTATATTGCAGTAAGAATTTTCTTCCAAACATCAAAACAGTGAAAGGCTCAGTATGGCTTATTTATTGATCCAACAGAAAAGAGGAAAACACACTCAGACCCAATTCTATTTAAAAAAAAGTCACTTGCAATAACATTAAAATGAATATATATATATATATATATATATAT
>Ga0131853_10005987_pt1 | contig 21953 bp, 18 predicted proteins | sample TergutLab28metaG_FD_92764 | JGI IMG/M metagenome (GOLD analysis project Ga0131853, IMG submission 92764) | Labiotermes labralis P1 segment gut microbial communities from Petit-Saut dam, French Guiana - Lab288 P1 (version 2) (version 2) | ecosystem: Host-associated > Arthropoda: Insects >... | reverse complement strand
CAAAATAGACCATTTTAAATTCAGAGTAGAACTGGTACAGGCACTACTCACTGAACATGGAAGTGGAAGTGTCAGGAAATTTCAAGGCCATCATTCCACAGACAAAAATGTGCCGCGACTTCTCGAAAGACATTTTCCAGAAAGAATACCACCGACAGAAAAAAAGGCCAGGCCGACAAAGAGGTGTGTAGTTTATTACAAAAACAATAGAAGGAAGGAGACAGTGTTCTGGTGCCCCGAATGTGAAGCAGCCGTATGTGTTGAAGAAAGTTTCAAGGCATTTCACACCAAGTTAAATTTTTAAAGTAAGATTTGATTGGATATTCGAAAAGCTTAGACATTCCTAAATGTTTTATTTCAAGTTTCATCGAAATCCAACCATTATTAACAAGACTACATTATTTTGAATAGACTCCTGCACAATTTAGCTCAAAATTTAAATGCCCATAGAAAAACCTTCCCACATCACAGTATGAACTGGGGTTTAAATGCCCCCACTCTGAAGGGTTAAGGATTTCTGACTATCATGCCCCTAGACACACCTCTGTAGGCTCACATCATATTGTGTGATCTGTCACTGATCTACTGTATGGTGTAGGATAGTTCGAAGTAACTAGAACTCTGTGTCAGGCTGGAGGTCTACTTACGTATGCAAATCACAAGCTAGATTTTAAATATTTCATGACCATGCATTGATGCTTCACTGTGAGAATAAAACCAACAAGTTCATATGAAAATATATGAATTTACTGCATTATAATCATTATGAACCTCGTACATGTTTTGGTCACTTTTTGTGGCCATCATCGGGGTGGTGTTTTTTTCAAAGGATATGTTCAAACACAACTAAGCCAATGTAATAAATTCATATATTTTCATATGCACTTATTGGTTTTTTTTTTTTTATTCATGTGCTAGTTCTGTGATGTTTGTGACTCATTCTTCCATGTTTAATTTTTCATAGCTGCTCTGGCAACTGTAAAAAATACCCAGGTTGAATTCAGACTACTTTACTTACTGGAAGAACCTTTATTGGAAGTCTTATAATAAATGTGTAACATTCCTTCTGAAATTCCTGACAAACCTTTTGCAAATTTTTTGCTTAATAGCATGCCACTGTGTTGATGTGTAGTTCTCCGGAAGTTTGACTAACTTGACTGTTTTTATTTATAACAAAATTTTCATTTTACTGGAATTTGCTGCATTGAATGTATATTAGATCATCTTGGTGTATGGGTTTGTGCAACACAGAAGAATTATTGTGGCAAGCTATGTGCATCAAGGTGTAGGTCATTCCCTCGTTCTTGGTTCTGCTTGTGGAGGTGCAGGGAAAAATACAGAAGAGATATCTTATGTCTGTCTCACTCAGTAGCTACGTTTTTTACATACTGGGTGTTATAGAATGTACACTAGGGTGATGTACTTGCTGGTGAAGAGCTTACATTTGAAATTAAAATGAAAGTGGTGTTCATGTTAGAGAAGGTGGAGCTTATGTTTATGTTGGGCAGGGGAATGAGGATTGCTGTGGTCATATGCCATTATGGTGTAAATGGATCAGTGGTTCAATTCATCACAGAAATTTAAGGCAAAATGATAAGAAGCATTAAAGCCAGTGCTCAACTGAGTGCAAAAATTTTGGTGTGTAACTCATCGTAAACCTTTTTTCAGAAAAATGAAACAAAACAGGCCTTTTGTGTATGGCTGTAAGGCAAGACACTGAAAGAGTTGTCACTGGTGTTGTGGTGAGGGAGAAGGCCATGCCAGTAAAGGCTGGGTTGAATCTATCAAAAATCCAAGAATCTAGCATTCAAATTTCACCTTGTCTTTGATAATGCCACAGAGCATCTGCAGGATCTTGGCCTCACCTATCCAAATATCCAAGCTGAGGATCTCTCCATCACCACCACTTCACTCTTGTAGCCCCTCTACCAGGGAATCATCACTACATTCAAGAGCTGTTACACTTTCTGCACCTTTTGAAGTATTGTAGGTGCAAGTGAGTAGGAGACCCTTTGTTATTGTCAGTAAATGCTGGATGGAAATTTTAGAGCATAGCTGACTGCATAGTAAATATAGAGGAGTCCTTGGCTGTGAATGGATGCTGGAAGAAGTTGGGCTTACACTGAAGAAAAGCCCCCAGATGTTGTATGTTAGTCGAGCATTTCTGATGCTTACAGTTTCATAGATATGTGCTTGAAATTTAAGCACAATATGGAGGCTGTCAAGGAAACATACAAGGAGGTGTATAAGGACATGCAGAATAAGGCAGAACGGTCAAGGATTGCTTCTGTCTTCATTAAGTTTTTGTCTCCCCCTTCTGCCATGCACTGTGTGTGATTTGTTCACTGTCACAAAAATGTTTCCCTCTTTATTAGTGATTAATTCACATGTTATTATCTTTAGGTATCTGGTTCCCCTTACCATTTTTCCTTTAAGACCTTTATTTTGCACATGATGGTCCTACTGGTCGTGGGATTTGATAAGAATGTAACTTCTGTGAACAGTGAGGGTTTACTGTATTTTACCATGACATTTCTTAAGAATGTCTATATGTCATACATTTTTTAAATGTGTGTCCTTAATTTTTGTTCAGCTAGACAGATGGCACTAAAGAAGCATGAAGGAAAAACCATAATGTACACAGCAATGGGTTCGGAGTGGCGACAGTTTGGTCACCCACGCAAACGTCGGCCAATTGAATCTGTGGTCTTAGATACTGGTGTAGCAGAAAGAATATTGCATGATGTGAAGGAGTTCATTGCAAACCCAGGCTGGTATGGTGACAGAGGTACTTTATGCTTTTCTGTATGTTAAACCCATGAAGATTTATTTAAATGGAACTGTGCCAGCACTTCTATCTGTATTTAAATGGCATCAAACTCTGCTGTTAACCAACTACAGACATAGTATCTTAATTTGAGGTCCTCTTTTTTGTTTGTGTGTGTGTGTTGGTATGTGTATGTGTTTGTGTATGTTCATGCATGTGCATGTAGTATAGGAGGATATGGACAGGCTGTATCTAGCTCAGGGTGGGACCAGGTGGCAGGACAGTTTCCTTACTAGCATACACTTAGCCAAGGACTCGTATCAACTAGGAATATATACGCGACTCTTCATCCTTTTTTCAGCACATTCCCAAATAAGCAAAAAGTGACTTATCTTTGTTATGTCTGTCTGTCTGTCTGCTTGGAACAATTTGGCTTCCACTGGACACATTTTCATGAAATTTGATATTATTGTATTTTTTTAAAATCTCTTGAGAAAATTCAAGTTTGATTAAACTCTGACAAGAATAATGGTTACTTACATTTATGATACTATCTCACCCATTTCTTCCGAGAATGAGAAATGTTACAGACAAAAGTCGTTGAGAAAATCAAAACACAATTTTATATTGAAGTAGATTGTTCCAAAATTCAAGTTGTTTGTGAGATAAAGTGCAAAAAATATGGTAGAGCTGGACAGGCCACAGATGACGTGCTTTGCATGCTGGTTAACTAAGGCTACAGACGCACACTGAAAATATATAACACTTATTGCTTTTCCATGGCCGCAGTGGTTACGTGAATGCACATCAGTGTTACATTATATGTACATTGCCTGGCTTGTTATTTCCAGCCTCCCAAAAGCCATAAATGAATTTATGGGAGAATTTAAGAGAAAAGATAATTTATGAAAATAAATTTAAAACTGTTGCTAGCTTCTATTCATTTCTATGAGGGTTGTCCCAAAAGTAAGTGTACTGATTTTCCTATGTACGAATTGGTAACATAGCACCTCGTTGATATATATCGACACGTTGGTAGTGACCTTGGCTGCATGTCCATACTTGTTTCAACTATATTGGTTGAGTCAGTCGTGCGCTACTGCTGTTTGTGTATGGTCATGTTTTATAACCTCATTACATTTACGATGCAGGAAAATATCGAACAATGGTACACTATCAAATTTTGTGTGAAACTGAACAAATCTGCCACAGAGACATTTGCTTCTTTAACCGAAGATTATGGAGATGTCACTCTATCAAGAACAATAGATTTTAAATGGCACAAAGCTTTCAAAGAGGGCCGAGAAAATTTTGAAGACAACCCTCGTTCTGAAAGACCAATCTCATCATCAAATGATCAAAATGTGGAAGTGGTGCGAGCTGTGATGGCAAAAGACCGCTGATTGAGTGTTGGGATGATTGCAGAAGAAACGGGCTTGGATAGAAATGCAGCTCATAGAATTCTAACAGACCGTTTGCACATGCGAAAAATTTTTGCAAAACTAGTGCCGAAAAACTTGTCTGTGGAGCAAAAAGCAAACCGGTTAGAAATTTGTCAGGATTTACTGGGAAGACTCAAAATTGAGCCAGATTTTTTGGATAAAGTAATAACAGGAGCTGAATATTGGGTGTTCGACTACAATCCTGAGACCAAATGGCAAAGTGCGGAATGACACATGAAAAGTTCTCCCATCTGAAGAAAGCACACGAGAATCCAGGGTGAAAAATATGATTATTGTTTTTTTTCAACAGCCGTGGCATTGTGCACAAATAATTTGTACCCCAAGGACAGACGGACATTGCAGATGATTGGTTGCTGCACCACCTTAACGTGCCAGCTCACACTGCGCTTTCAATTCGAGAATTTCTGGCGAAGAAAAACATTCCCTTACTTCCACATCCTCCCTACAGCCCAGATCTAGCTCCATGCGATTTCTGCCTCTTCCCTAAGTTGAAATCAAAATTGAAGGGTCATCATTTCGGGACGATGGAAAACATACAAAAAATTGTAACTGATGAGCTACACACACTTGCAGAAAATGAGTTCCGGTACTGCTATGATCAGTGGTAAAAACGGAACCGTGTAACTTCCCAAGGGTCATACTTTGAAGGAGATAACTTTGTAATTTCAAGTGAGTCCAATAGACATTTAAATAAAAAATCAGTACAATTACTTTTGGAACAACCCTCGTACAGACTACTACAACCGTACCACCTTTGTGTGGTGATTGTCTTGAAATCTGGGTGCCTCAACCTCGTGGAACCCTCAGGGCCTGTCCAGGCCTGTAATGGGATTGCTTTACCTTTTAGTACAAGAGATGTCAAAGAATTTGAAGAGCTACGATATGATACACAGAATGGAATTATAATGGCCTCTGACAGTGGACCTGTACAGGAAATCTTCAGCCAGAAAATATGAATGGGTTAACATTTGATAAATACTTTTTCTATAATCTGCTTAAATTTTGCAAATAGAGGATCTCCTTTTCAGTTCCATCTGTTAAAAGACAGTGAAGGTGTGGACACTCATCTGACATTGTTTTTCAGGGTCATTGTTTGTTAAAACCATGATTCTCAAATAGGCTGTGATTAATATATATTTACTTGCAGTTCTCATATTTATCAGGTATCCCATATCGCCGAGGCTATTTGTTACATGGCCCACCAGGCTGTGGTAAGTCGTCATTCATCATGGCTCTGGCTGGTGAACTGGAATTTGGTATCTGTGTGCTGAACTTGAGTGAACGAGGTTTGACAGATGATCGACTTAACCATCTTCTGAGTGTAGCCCCACAACAGAGTATCATTTTACTGGAAGACGTGGATGCAGCATTTGTTACCAGAGAAGAGAGTGCACAGAGTAAGAGCCAATGATTGTATCCAGCATGTGCAACTTGCGGCATGTGGATCACATGCTTTTAGCATCCATACTTGTAACAGTCTTGCAACATTAGAGGTATACACATTGTCATTGATGAAGATTAAACTGTTTCAGGATATGACATCACCTTGATTCTTAATTGGTTACTGATGTTTTGGAGGAGACTGTTACCTCCATCAACAGGGTAATCAAAGAAGCATTCTTAGATGACCCTGAAGATTAAGCAAGCTTCTCCAGAATGTTGGTCAGGAATTACAAATTTTGACACAGCATCACATCCTGAATTACTTTAGTCTCCTTTAAAGTTGTTCATTAGAAATAAGTTCATACTGTATGCTCATTAAGATTTTAAAGTAAGAAGAATATATGTTCCTCAGGTGTTTACCGAAATGAAATTTATGATCTCGTACAATTCCTGTGTGTGGCATGAGAATGCAAATTTGTGATTGCCCCATTGCATTTATGCACCATACATTTAAGCAAGCAAATGGTATTTGGAAATGTGTATTTGTAAGCAACCATTACAAACACCAAAGTATTCAGTGTCAAAATTGAAGAATAAATGTGTGGACAGAGTTTCGTCTAACATTAAACCAGATATTTCTGACATGAACCAATGAAAGTAATGCCATTATCACATTAATGGTGAGTAATCTAAACCTGGCCTGTATGCTAATGAGTTAAGTTAATTTTGATTACTTTTGCTGATTAAAATTTATTAGAAGTTGTGTCATTGTAATTTATGTTTTTGTGTACCAGAATTCCATTTTCCTTGTACAGAGGTTCATGTCTGTCAGCATGGCGCAGTCTATAAAGATTGCGCATCCTTGGCCCATACATCTGCCCCATTAATCTTGACTGTCACTGGCTTTAGTAAGTTTTTTTTTTTTCCTTTCTTTCCAGTAAAGGCGGCGTATGAAGGTTTAACTCGTGTTACTTTCAGTGGACTTTTGAACTGTTTAGATGGTGTAGCTTCTACAGAGGCTCGCATTTTGTTCATGACAACAAATTACCTAGACAGGTAAGTCAGAGTTATTGCTGTAACTCTGGGGAAGCCAAGTGTAATAGATTTTGACCTTTACAACAACTGCTGTACCAGGCAGCATGTGACACTTTTAGTGTTATGTATGAACCAAATAGTCAGGAAACTTTTGAACCCTTCCTCTTAGGAGGACATTTTCCTATGTTGTTGGCTTATGAAAGGAGAACAGTTATGGCAATTTATATAAATTAAAACTGACACTTACAGTGATAATGACATTTTTCATGTATGTAAATCCACTATATTGTAGTGTTTTTGGATGACTGAATTTTGTTCGAATGTTGCTATTTGTTATTCCAGTATAACTGCTCTGCCTCTGCAGCCTTTGGTTATTATTCTGAAGATCTACCAAATTATAAAGTTTCACATCCCAGAAGAGTGTGATCTTTGTACCCTTTACTTTGACCTCAGTCCTTTGGTCTTTTTTCCTAGTAGATACTTCTCTCTGTTCCTGCAGACCTTAATAAATTATCCTGTAAAATGCTGTGGGTAGCTTTGCTCTGTTGTTATACACTGAGTTTTTTGTTCATTTTCATATCTATAACACACTTCTAAAATGCTTTGATGCCTAGCAATAATAAATATCTTCACCTAACATGCCTCATAGAGTGGGTAAAGCAGTAAAGGCCTCTATGTACCATAACATGCAAGCACAGAGTGGGAGTATAGGTATAGCTGTATTCAATCTTAACCTCGGCAATGTATGGAGTTGGGTGGTCAGTGCTGCTTTACTCCTGGGTAAGAGCCTGGTACCCATTGTACAGGTGGCTAGGTGGGCCCCATGACCAGTATGGACAAGTGTGCAGAAGAGAAAAATCTCTTCACCCCCAAAGGGGTTCACACCTCAAACTGTCCAGCCTATAGTAAGCCGCTACACCGAGTAGGCCATTCTGTCCCTGGCAGAGTAGATACTCTTTGTGCCTGCCTCAAGTCAGATGGAGCCAACCTATCAAATATCTTACAAAATACAGTCTTCTGGGATGTTGCACTATTTAGCTTGGAGACAGGTGGGTGTGGCAGCTTCTTTACCCTGAATTTGGAAGCAGCAGGTTTGGGTGGTGTGTTGGCACCAATGTACACTGTATGACATCCCAGAAGGATGTAATCTTACTATTCACTGCTATAAGAACATCAAATCTGAGGCATCTTAAACATTTTTGTCATGGGTAATTCATAACCATTAGTAATTTTGCATAAGAACACATAAAATTTTATACCAAAGGGGTGATAGTGGTTTTACTGCTTGTTTAGAGTTCATTTCTTATAGTGCTGTGTTGTATCTTTTCTGAAGGTTAGATCCAGCTCTCATACGTCCTGGTAGAGTTGATATGAAGGAATTTATTGGTTACTGCAGCCGTGAACAACTGGCAGTAATGTTCCTTCGTTTCTATCGGGGTCAAGAATCAACAGCTCTTGCAGCATCATTTGCAGATTCTGTTCTTAAATTTAAGAAACCTGTTAGTCCAGCCCAGATTCAGGGATATTTCATGTTCTACAAGGAGAATGAAGAAGATGTTCTCAAAAATGTGGAGAAAATATGGACTCTGTCTTAGAAGTCAGTAATTATGAATTCTTAAGTCCTTTTATACCTCACAGTGTAGACTGAATGTACTTGTGGCAGTTTTAATAAAAGTGTGAGTTTTAATACCAAAATTAATTGTTTTTCCTCTTTCTTTCTCTCTCTCTCTTTAATAATGTACACTAACCATTACAAAGACAAAAGAGTTGGCAAGAAACTGCAAAGGAAAGATTGTAGGAAGATGGAAGAGACTAGAGCCTCTTCAGCCATCAACCTGTATAAAATGAAAATTATGCTAGGAGAAAGGTAGGGATAATCTGCATTAATGCTGTGTGGAACAGCTGTCTGCACACAGGTTAGATCCATCTTCATATGCTTGTGTGTGTGGGTGTGTGCACGTATTTATTTAATGTTTTTATAAACTATCTCATAAGCTTCAGGTAATACCTCTGTTTAAGCAGTGACAGCATGCTTTCCAGTTCATTATCCTTACAATCAATCCTGTGTTGTGCAAACTGCTGACAGTACTGTTTAATAAAAATAGATAACATCGACATTTGTCGCTTAAAATCTGTGATTTGTACAATTAGCATTTAGTACTGCAGGGAAGTACGTTTTTTAAGTTCTGCATAAAACTGCTCATTGTCAGAAGGTGCTTTGTGCAATATGTGTGTTTCAGCTGTGGACTGCCTCCAACTTCAATTCTGTATTTTATTCATGAGACTGTAAGGTTTCTGTTTCATTAACAGTAACCTGCAGGTATTAATATATGAATAAACAATGCCTCAAGTTTGGTTTTTAAATGTCCCAAAAATATTGCTTGAGCCATTTACAAAACAAGCTACAAAATGAATTACAGTCCTGCAAGTTCATTTATACAAACCAGATTTGGAGTTTATAGAAGAATCTACAATATGATTATTTTGATTCAAAAGTAAAATAATTACAAAGTAAGATATCAAGAATTCACACTGAACAATTGAAAAATATTCTGTAAAGTTCTTAGAGGATGAAGAACATAAAGTCTGAATACACATTGGTACAGGTAAAGTTTACCCGGTAATAGTCCATGAAGGCCATGAAAGCCGAGAGGGGGAGTACAGGTATAGCTGTACTCTTTCTTTAACCTCAGCACTAGATGGGGTGGGTGGTCAACACCATGCTGTGGCCACTTTACCCCAGGAAAGAGACCCAGTACCCCTTGTATCGAAGGCTGGGTTGATTCCAGGTCCAGACTGGACGGGTGCAGAAAATTCGCCCCTACTGGGATTCAGTCCCTGGACATACCAGCCATTAGCAAGTCTCTGTACTGACTACTCTGTCTTGGCCCATGAATGCACATCACCCAACAGCAAATTGTTTAATCTAATTATTTACCTAAATTAATGTATCAAGAAAATATATTTTTATAATTTTCTTTATGCTGGGTGCGGTAAAAATTGTCTTAAATAAAAAAAAAATTAAACATACAGTGGAAATATTGACATCAAATTCTTTATAATTGTTTTACTTACTGTATCTTCTTTTTTGAGCCTTCCTTACTACTTTTACCTTTTCCCTTTTTATCTTTTCCTTTCTTAATCTTCTTGTAAGGCCCCAACCCTCGCCGGACCATAGTACCGCGCCACCAGGCTTGAATGACAGTTGCCACACGATAGAGAAAGGCATCATGTGCAGCCTGAGCTGCTTCTTTTTCTTTGTGTGCCAAGTATGCTTCTATTTCATTCTGATGTTGTTGATACTGGACACAAACACACATAAATTTTAAGATTTTAAGGTCACACATTGGTGAATATTCAGATTACAGTCTTAAGGATTGTGATGCCATGAAGTTTCATAGATAGGTATCAACCTTTCAGTGGAGCTTCCACCCTGAAATTGTAGACCGAAGGGAAACTTCTGTCTTGAAGATGAATGCAGCAGTTTTCTCCAAGATATTGGTGTTATGTTTCTATCAATCTACACTGTATCACATTCTATAAGACTACGTAACTTGATGTAAATTGCAGTTTTCAGTGCTTCTGTGTGTGTAAGAGATGAGCATAATTAAATTTAAAAGTTGTTTCATTATAACATGCTGTCAAGTCACATGTTGTCCCATTTTTAGCTTAATTTCCTTTCATGCGGGAAAAGTTATACATGCATAAGATTGATCACCAGGCTGTTAGTGTGTAATTATGGCCCCATTTCATTTTTTTTTAACTGAGTGACAAATTTTCACAAAACATGGTATCTTTTATCGTTTTTATCTTCATAAATCTCAAATAGCTCATTATAGCATAGTTTCATTCCTAAAATGGCACAGAGGTTTGTGTATGAGATCACTGTGCTGTGTGCTTGTGTTTCACATGTCAACTCTTCAACCACTTAACAGATTTTCCTAAAACCTGCTATGACATGTTGTTTTGACAGTATTCCAAGTTCCTACATGACAGATGCACAACATGCCTGGTGGGCATGATACTTCCTAAGTGCCCTAAAATGATTTGGATGATAAATAGCTGTACTATATATGGATACTCAATGTCAACAATTACAAAACTGGCAGTTATCTGCAACTGTGAGATTATATCTGTGATACATGTACGTATACATAATCTGTGCTTAAGTAGTAAGTTCTATGGAAATATAAAATTAAACAAATATATGTATGTTTATAGGAATGACTTATTCTGTATGATAGGAATGTAGGCTTTATGAGTTCTATGCAGGACTCTTTTGTTATATACTTTAGTTCAATCAGTTTTGATTTTAAAACCTACCAATGCCACCAGATCTTCAAGTTGTTTGCATTGGATTGCACATTTTGTCTGCAGTGTCAGAAGTTCATTACTTTTGTCTTCCAGGTCTCTGTCATACTTTTCCATCCACTTGTCAATATCTGCTTCCAAATTCTGTAATGTCATTGTAAAGAGTATTTGAGATCAACACACAGAAAAATTCCCCTTTCAATATCATTCCACCAATGCTCCATACACGTTTCATTCATCTACCACTGTTGCTTTATAATCCTAGCAATCATTAGCGCTGTTAAACAGAATTCTTCTGTTCCTTCTGCGTTCACAGTTATTGCATCGTGTAACTCGAGTTCCTGACAAATCTAATATTACCAAAGTTCAACAGCTGGTAGAAGACGGAATAGGCGAGGGACTTATGTGCGATGTTCGCCAAGCCCCCAACTGATTTGTAGAAACAGGAGAATGAATAATTCCAGCTTCCTGGGTTTTGTATGTTAAAGCTGCAATTTGAATGCTTTGGTGCACCATACAGTCACCTTCTTCGGAGTAAATTGGACAGTATGAGGCGGATTCATCCAATTATATAGGTTTGCATTGGTAATAAAGGGAGGGTGTGGAGCATGGAAGGGGTTGTGTTGTTAAGAAGAAAGGTAAGAGGACAAGAGGTTAAGAGAAAAGCTGTCTTTGTACACACCATGCAGACATATGGCAAGAGTACAAGTACAGTACCACTCGTTCTTAATCTTGGCATTAGATGGAGGTGACTGGTCAGCCTCATGCTCTGACTATACCTCTGGGAAAAGAGGCCCCCAGTACACATTAAATAAAAGTTTGAGTGGGCCTGAAAGGGGAAGAAATCTCTTGCTCTTGCTGGGATTTGAATGATGCGTCTTTCAGTCCTTGGCCTAGTCATTATACCAATTGCAACATCCCAGCTCCAAAAAGAAAAAGAGATGCAGCTAGATTTTACTGAATTGTGGAAATGCTTAATTAAATGTAATGGCTTTCCAAAGGATGCAGAGCTGTGTACATGGATGTTTGCTGTATGAATATTACCAGTATGAACATTTTTTTTATTTATGTGTTGTAAGTGAGTGCTGAACTTTCAGATGAATGTGTTTCCTCCATCTTGTGGGTCAGCCCTGAGAACAGAGGTATTATGTTCTTCCATGGAATTTTCACCCACCTACAGGGCTTTGTTGTATGACCATTGTGTACTCATTTTAAGTTACTCATTTTCATGTAATTTTCAGAATTTAACTTTCATCCCATAGAATTATTCATGCTCGTGATACAGCTAAAAGTTCCTTTTATTTGATGTGTCCAATACTTCAGAAATCCTGATAATCTTGCACTTGAGGAGAGTAGTCCCAATACTGGAAATTTTGCTTTATTTGATAGTTGAAACAGGCAGATCTCAGGGACATGTTAAATAAGGCCACCACAAGTCTGTATATCAACTTTTTTGGTATCTCCTGACCCCTTGTCTCCTACTCCATCAACTTCTTCAGCTATGAAGACTCCAAAGAACACAGAAAAAGGCCCTAATGACCCTGAATCAGCAGGTGAAGAAAATATCCAAACGAAATATTCCTTAGATTACCTGTACAGCCTGAAAATAGCAGCAGTAACAGAACATCACCTATAAGAACCTAAGTCAATATAGGTACTGTCGGATAATTCAACACCTGTCCTGTCTTATGTGAGTTAGATTCATGGTTTTTTGTTGTATATGATTAGCACTATTTCTAGGTACCTAATGACTGCACCTTTCACATCTGAATGATAATTTTTTGCTTTTATCTTACAGATTGTGTGTAAATAGCACGTTTATTTTTTGTACTTACAGGCTGACAGTTGTAAATAGACTGTATCTCTTATGTGTGTTCGCAAAGCATATGTGCGGAGTGACTGTCTCATCATGTTTGTCCATCTGCTTGCATGGAACAACCCAACTCCTACTGGATGGATTTTCATAAACTGTTATATTAGTGAATTTCTACTAAAATTTGTCAGTGCATTCTGATTTGAGTTGAAATCAGATATAAATAGCACATTCTTCACAAATACCTGCATATATTTATGCTATTGGTTAATGTAAATTGTGACTTTTCTCTGTGACGTACGAGCTATGCCCAAAGAAACATTCAACATTCTAGAAGTAACACCTGAGATAGGCTAGTTTGTCTCTGTGGCAATACAGTTCGTTATCTACACATAAAAGTCGAGCATATTGAACTCCAAATCTATTGCTAAGAGACAGAGAAAACTTGTAGGACAATAACAGAGTGGAACAGGAATTTTACACCCTGTAGACATGTCACAAACTTGCTTGGATATGTCAGGTGCACACAGCCTTAGGTGCTGGCATGTGTCCAGACCATGTTATCCATGTGTATAGTTACTTACTGCAATGGCCTGCCTTATATATGTTTCAATTTCAACATGACACTTCAGTTCCATATTTATGTTATCTTTTAGGTCTGTTAGCTGACATTCTAGTTTCTTTTCAGACTGACAAAGCCGTGCAGCATTCTGTTCCTCACGTGCTCTCTCCCATTTAGACACATACTTGAATTTCAGATCATTTGTGAATAATGTGTCATGAATTTCATCCTGTTGAAGAAATTTAATTTATTGTGAAATCCATAATCACTCACAGTTACAGTCTACTATCCTTAGACCATAAAGGAATTATTTTGTCTGTGTATGAGGTTTTCAGGTTCTCATTGTGTTGAATATTAACATGTGATCTAACTGTGGCGCCATTTAGTTTCGTAGATACTATGATAATTTTGGCGTACACATCACACTATGTGTCACCATCCAAACCATATCTATGTGGCTTACTCTTAATAATTTTTCAACCAATGGATGAATTTTCATTAAATCTGGTATGAGCATAATGCCACAAGCAGCTACCCCGTGTTTGTTCTTATTTTCCTGCCATTTGTTAATACCACTGTGGTAACTGTAGGAACTCGGTTTTGACATTTCGGGTCCTGAAGTTTGTGTGGTAGATCTTTAAAAATTATGCAACCTTCTCTGAACAGAAGTGCATATGGAATGGTGGCGGTAGTGGCAGTGGCGGCAGTTAAGAAAGATTTTAAAGATAAATACTTTGAATTTAACATTGTTTGAATGTGACCGCTGACAGGTATCTTTACCTGTGCTGGCCTGTGTATCAACCTCACTGTATTTACATCTCAGAAACTTAGAATATATTACAGATACTACAGTGACAATCCTTACTTTGAGAGAAGCAATAATGTCATGTTTGTCATTTATTTTATCCATGCCTTCCTTAAATTCTTTTTTTGATTGGTGATGAAATCTGTTAATTTCCTTCACGTTCCTCTCAACCATGCTTATGAGCTCTGCCTCTTCATTTTGCTTCTGTGCCTCCAACTGTAATATTTCAACCAGTGTTTTAAAGGAATTTTTAAACCTGAGTTCGTCCAGGATTGTTTGTAGAATTTCTTCAAGGTTTTCTCTGCAAAACAACAAATACAGTAAAGAATTCAGTAATATTTCATCACACTTTATTGTCTAGGTATATTTCACGTGTTACTATTAGAAGGCAGATCTTTTCAACCAATTAAACCCTTTACACCAGCAGTCTTCGTGGTCAGTACAGCTTCTATGTACTCAATAAGCAGCATATTCAAATCTTGGCTGAGATGCAGGGTAGCCTGACTTGTGTTTGTGGCTTTCCATAGTCTTCGGATATTTTTGGATAGTACCTTAAAATCTGACATAACTGCTTTCTTGTACACCCTTTTAATTATCAATCAGCTTACCATCTGTTGCTATGTTACCTGTCTGTGTCACACCTCCCCATTTCAGACCATCACTGTTGGAAAGTATAACAGTCAAAAGAAAGAATTCATGGTGTCAAAAAGATAAATTCAAAGAATTTCTTTGTGCATTATGACAAGTAACAGTTGGTACAGTTCAGTAAACTTCAATATTTGACCCATTTGTGGCACATATAATGTCAGTCTGTTTGAAGTGTGTTGTCATGTTTTATCTTGGTCACATGAATGTGATCTCATAACTTCAGAAGGCCAGACACATGACTTGCCACTTGATACTTGATATACCCTCATAATGAATAAATTGAGATGTAATATCCAAGAAACATGGTAGCCAAGAAATTGGTGTATTTGTGTCCAATCTAGTGATCTGGTAAGGTACTGACAGATTCTTGAGCAAGGACACTAGTGAGAGAGGAGAGGCCACATAATATTTTTTGATTATGTTAATTTGCAGCTCCACTATTTGAGTTACATGAGTTGTTTCAGCATCTTAGAGTACACATCACCTGTTATTTTAGTCTGTTGTGAGAAAGAGTGTCCAATAATGTAGTCCCTTCAGGCACAACAAATTGTCACTTCAGGGTTATACAATCCCATCTCAGAGGGGACCATGAGGACTGTGCAAGACCCATATGAATTAATTGCACTGATTGACATTTCCTGAGGGGTTAAAGGTAGCCTTGTCGGAAAATATGATGCTGTTAAGGAAGCCAGGATGTATGTTGATCCAGTGCAACATGTCAGAATTGTACTTCTGTCAGTCTGGTCATTCGTACAATTTTAGCTCCTGGATGATTAGTACTTTGTATGCAAACAGGTGGACCAGTTGTATGGAACTCTGTATGTCATCATACCTACAGTTCCCTGGACATTTAATGAGTGAATTTAATCGGGTCTCCCTTCAAAACATAGTGGATTTAATCTGGTTTCCCTTGAAAACATGGCAGATTTGTTTGAGTTTCCCTTGAAAACATGGCAGATTTGTTTGAGTTTCCCTTGAAAACATGGCAGATTTGTTTGAGTTTCCCTTGAAAACATGGCAGATTTGTTTGGGTTTCCCTTGGAAACATGGCAGATTTGTTTGAGTTTCCCTTGAAAACATGGCAGATTTGCTTACCCTCTCTTTGGACACACTGTCATCCACACCTGCAGGTTATATCAAAACATTCCCTGTAACCAATACTTGTCAACCAGGATATTATAGATGGTCTGTAAATTTTGTTCTTTTAGCCATGACACTTGTCTGAAATGGAGGAGGTGTATCAGGTATATCCTGTGTAATTGAATAATTGAAGAGAGAGTGAATGAATGAACAAACCCTATTCATTTTCCTTTTATCATGTGTTGTGTTTTATTGATGACTGTGAACAAAGGTATGGTGGCCTTTTTCATATGCCTTTTAGAATAAAGAACAATTTTATTTTTCCCCAGACTGTATTAAGCAGTTAGTCCTTTTAACTGAGACGTCTGTTTTTTTTTTGAGGTATGAACTGAACATTTAACTATTATGTAGATGAATTTGAAGTTTCAGAGGGTTACAGTACAAGGTTCACAACATATAAATTATTCAGATATAATGCACAGCCAGATGGGAGATGATTGTATGTTGTGGGTTACCTCGTCTACATACCGGTCTCTTGGGAGCATTGTGATCTTGGAATCTCTGAGAGGCTCTTCTTTTCTGTCTGTTTCTTCAAATTCCATCCCTCTGTCTGAAAATCTGGCAATTATGTTACATTAAACTCATCACAAAAGTTATCATTACTATTTTGTAATTAAATTTAATCAAAATTATCACCACAAAGTTTACTTATAGAAATATGAAATATTTAGAAGTCAGTTATGGATATTATCCCTTGGGTACTGAAATTTATAACAATGTTACTGTAACTGGTGTACTGCTTGCGGTATGATATCCATGTATGTCCATTTGCAAATCAAAACCCTTAACAGATTTGTTATAAGTTTGGTATGAACATTACACCATTGCAGGCTACACCCATTTCTGCATTTCTTAATTCTCTATAAAGATGAATTATTATGAATTTGTGTGTTGCCGATCAATCCAAGCCATATGTTTCAGTTTGACAGACCACTTTACTGGCAATGTAGTTGTACACTTTATATGTGCTGCTTGTTTCAGCATGTGTTGTCTTCAGGTATGTGAGCAAGGCTATCATTATGGCAGTGTGCTAAAACTATTCATGGTAAAAATAGTCCAAAACTGAAACTAGATTAATGTGTACTTATTCTTAATAGTCATGCACTTTTCTACCACCTACGTAAAAGATGGAATGCTTTTATATTACAGTCTATAAAGCAGTTTTGTGAATTTCTCAAGGACATTTTTGCATCAACAAGTTGGTTGTTTTGTGACCTTGACAATGCTGTTGTATGTCTATAAATACATACAATAATGATGCAGGTGTCTTGTTGGAGGTCACAGTGTGCAGAAAGACTTACGTCACGTCTGATGCTGTAGTGTGCTTCTTATAGCATAGTTGCTTAACTGTCCCTGTTATACTGGTATATTCTGTTATGGTCTCCTTAAATTAACTGTATCTGTGACTTGAAACTGTTGTTAGATTTATTCCACGTCCAAAACATGCAGCATACCCTTAAATTTATTCATGTCTGTGCATTAAGACCAACAAATGTACTAGTGTTAAGAGTATATTTTTACACACAATCTATCATAACTCTGTCATATTGCGATCTAGCTTGATCATCTTCAGGGAGTTACTGAATATCAGTACAGCATATATTAACATAGATGGTTTATTAAATATATTAAAATTTGTACATGAAATGTTTGTAGATATTATAAAATTCGTTTCTAACGGTGTAGAACTGGTGTAGTTTCTACAGATTTTTACAATGGTTCATGTCAGGAGGAGGATGTTAATTTTATGTTTTGGTAGCTACACTAGTGCATTTGTTGGCTCTATTGTGTGAATTATACAGCATACCCATTTAGACTTTTGGCAATATTAATGAGTACAAGAATTATGTTTTTTTATCCACATATTTGTTGTAATTTTTATTTGAACAAGTATGTTAAGATTATATTTAAATGTTTAATTCAGTAAAGATTATATTTAAATACAAATAAATCTAGTTTCAGTTTTAAATTATTTTTTACTGTAAATAGTTGTAACACATTGCACAATTATAATCTTGTTCACACAGCTGAAGATGATGTAACTGTGTCAAAATGCATACTGTCTGTTGTGTGTAACCTTATTATCAGTAAATCTATGAGGTTGAATTGAACTCACGGTGCAATGCTTCAGCCTGTGTCTGTAAACAGTCCCATTGTTAATACTCAATTGGTTAACACTGCTTCACTCAGCACAAAGAATTTACAACATAAAAATTCGTATACCTATCTTTGAGGCTCCTGTACTGTGTGTCAGAAGGCACAATTGTTCTTTTGTTTGATTTCCCCAGAATTTGCAGCTGAGCAATGCAGTCTTCTAATAGGAACATAACGCCAGCCCTTTCCAGCTTTGAAAGTTCAGTGTTGTGAAGAGATGAATACATGTCCTCTGTTCCTTCAAATGAACCAGGACAATCCATATAGATCTTTCTTGCCATTGTATATTCTACCTTCATGCCCAGATCAGCCATTTTCATTTGTGTAGTTCTTCCTGATGAATGGCTTTTCTCATCTGTAGAATCTGTTAATGGAATTTAAACATTTGATTTTCAGTTCCTTGTAAAACCTGTGTAAGTGGTAACCACGCAGCAACTCTTCAGTCTTCAGTTACCTTCACATTCCTGGTCATCCAAGGCATTTGCATTACATTTCCTCTTCCATGTATTATACCACTATCATTTTCAGATACATTCACATTTTACTAATGTTCTAATGAAGTAAAAGGTCTTCTGTGTGGTCTACCACCATGGATACCTTCAATAACATGACCTTTAACATTAGTTGTTTTATAATTCTGCTGGCATGAGTGAAACAGTAGGACACTGAGTATGTTGGGAGCACTTGTTTGCTTGTTTATGGACATATAAAACATGCAATAATAAAATTCTGTTCTGATGGAGGTCCAAGTTAAATAAAATGTTAACTATGGAAATGGAAATGGATAAGACTTTTCTTTGTATTATAGAAAAAAGTACACACACTATGAGCAGTACATACAAGAATAATAGTGTGGGCATGTGTCCTGCATAGTTGCTAAGCAACACACACATTACGCATAAATAAGGTTGTTAAATCAATAATGCCTAGTGTGTTATAATCTTACACATATGGATTGTCCTGCTGCAAAATGCAGTTGAATATTCACAACAAATTTATTTTATTAGCTGATGTTCATATTCCAGGGAAATAAGTTAACTCTTTAGTTGACAGCATAGTAGTTTATTGTAATCACATATGTGAATTCTGTCTTGTTGGTCCACTCATTATCTTCCAAATGTAACACAGAATTAACATCTTTCATGTCTAGTGTGAAATGTGTTTATATTTTATAACAATTTGTTTCAAGTATATTAAGATAATAAAGATTAGATATAACTCATTGTGTAACAGATCACCTAAAAAATGCTGGTCACACTCTTTTGCACATACATTCCTTCATGATGTCTAAATAACATTTGCCAATTATGCCCAAAGCAAGAGTGCATTTAGGATACAGTATGTCATAAGTCTTGTCCCATTCAGTTTGCTGACATGGGATTGAAATTGACAAGTTAATAATTGTTAACTTTTATTTAATCTAAAAATGATACAAAATAATAGCTCTATTAATTGTATCGACAATTTTTGTATGGATGCATTCCTGTTAATGGCACATGCTGTGAGATAAACAGTGAGGGGGTTATTGTATGATGTGCACTATATACTGCATCTTTCAGTTGTGTTGTAGTCTTATAAATATCAATTTAACAATAATGAAGTGATGCAACTTCTAGAACGACATGCTGCAAATATCATTTCATTTTGAATTTCTGTTATAATCTGCAAAGCAGAGCTGGTTAATTGCAAATTAAGTTTTTATTATATATTACTGATGGAATATTAATATTTGAACTGTTGCCACAATGTGTTTGCGCCAGCGATCATCTGGTCTGGGCAATGAAGCCATAAGATCTGCCCACATATCATATGTTATTTTAGGCTTCCACCGTGAAATACGCGAGAACTGTTCTCTCCAGGGATCCCAGAAGATCGCAGTTTTCTGTACCATTCACCGATGTACTTTTACGTTAAGGGTGAAATGTACAAATATCGTAGATTGGAAAATGTTTTGTTATATTGCATAAGTTGAATGTCATTCTGTTGTTATAATTGTTAAGATAGTGTGGTACCATTGAACTTATAGAGATTTTTTAATTTAAAATGGCCAACTACGGAACAGTAATTATACAACACAAATTTGTCACTTCCATAAGGGGAAATGGTGTATCTTTCCTTATCTTCGATATTCTTTCCAACCACCCAGAAGCACGATATAATGAACCAGAGTAACCAGAGTGTTCTCCTAACTTAAATCCTCTCCATAAATTCTTACCTCAAACTAATAAACTTCAACATAGAAGTTTCAACCAGAAGAAATCATCACGAAGAAATACTACAATAACTTCGGCATCCTATCCAGTGGACAACCATAACCAACAGGAAAGTGTGAAGAAAGAAGATTCAGTAAACTTCATCCCTACCATAGTAAATGGCATCACAAAGAAAACCACCATCTCAGAAACGACGTTTGAAGTTAGTGAAATGTCTAGTGAAGTGAATGGCGATATAATACATGGGATTATACCTGATCTAAGAGAATCCATCAATATTCATCAAAATAAGAAACTTCCATCTACATAACATTGAGTAGTTTTAATTGGAGACAGCAATATGAGAGGTTATGTGAGTTCTTTAGAACCATTATTAAATAGTAATTACAAATTATATAGTGATATAAAACCAGGATTGAGTACCAATGAATTAGAAAAATCAGCAACTGAAATGATTAGTTATCTTAACCATAATGACATGATAATACTTTGTTATGGAACTAATGACTTTGATCAAAAAAATCTAAAAAAGAAATTATCTTGCACCTTCCAGAATATTAAGAAATTTATAATGAACAATAACCACACAAATATACTATTAATGAACATACCTTTTCAATAGGATATAATTAATGCGTCTTATGTTAATAAGACCATTCTACAATTGAATAGAAAGTTACAGAAACTAGTAAAAATTAATCCACATTCCAATTTTCTAGAAACAAACAATGATAGGAATTTATTTACAAACCATGGTCTCCATCATAATAAACAAGGTAAAAACCTTGTTAAGTTTCAGTTAGCTTCCTTCTAATAACATTTGCTCAAAATACTATAAAACCTATTCCTCTAGAATGGCATGAGATATGTATTGCAATAAATGATAGTGAGGTTACAAAGGAATGTAAGGTACCCAATAGAAACTCTTGTCGTAACAGGAAAATACCAGTTACAAGGACGAAAGATTTTTTATGGATAACCTAAGCCCTAAAAGAATAATTTGGGATTCTAAGAATGCCGGCTCAAAATTTAAGAGCAATATTAACCCTAGTTCTTCTAAAGTAAATAACTTTGATGTAAATAACTTTGATGTGGATAATAATACTTTTATGTCACCTAGCACCCCCTTAAACAAACTTAGGCCTAATAATTTAAAAATTTTGCATCAGAATATATGTGGAATATTCCACAAAACTGATGAATTCTTAATTTCATTAGGAGAGACTTCTCCCCATGTTCTTTGTATAACTGAGCATCACTTACAGATGGATGAACTAAATAGCATCAACCTAGGCCACTATATCTTGGGTTCACAATATTGTAGACAATCCTTTAAGCAAGGTCGTGTCTCAATATTCGTTTCTAGTGATATTCAGTTTCATACCATTAACCTTGATCACTTTAATAAAGAGAAAGATTTAGAAATTGGACTTTAAGGATAGGCTTTCCTCATGAAAATTTAATAATAATTTGTATTTATAGATCTCCTACTGGAAATTTTAAACATTTCATAAATCAATTAGAGTTATTCTAGATAGTTTATACAAAGTATCTACTCACTTAATTTTATGTGGTGATTTTAATATTAATCATTTAGAAGCATGTAACAGGACTAACCAACTAGGATCCCTTTTGGCCTCCTTTAATCTTTTTGGTACT
>Ga0131853_10005986_pt1 | contig 21955 bp, 13 predicted proteins | sample TergutLab28metaG_FD_92764 | JGI IMG/M metagenome (GOLD analysis project Ga0131853, IMG submission 92764) | Labiotermes labralis P1 segment gut microbial communities from Petit-Saut dam, French Guiana - Lab288 P1 (version 2) (version 2) | ecosystem: Host-associated > Arthropoda: Insects >... | reverse complement strand
TCCCCCCCTCCCTTTTTTTTTTTTTTTTTTTTTTTTTCCTTTCCAACTTCACGCTTTCCTGGCGAATGTTGAAGAATCGATGTACGGAACAAATGCTGCATAATCTTCACATCTCACCGTTCACGGCCTATTCGAGTCTCTACTTGTGGTGTTTAAGTCTTCCGCTGCTTGAATTTCGGGTCTCCTTGGTTTCTTCGACGTCGTCAGACTGTATTCTTGATTCTAAACCTCTCACCTGTGGTGTCTCCAGTGTGACTGCACCTACCACGTAGTTAGCGACGGATAAACATTCAAGCCCAAAATTTTGTTATTGACAGAAGTAACAGGAAATTCCGAAGTAAGTCACAGACTTGAATATGTAAGAAATTTTAAGTGGCTATTTTATGACGCTGACATTTGCGAAGATTCTACAGCTGAAGGAAGACGAATAACAGATCGAGAAAAATCTGGAGAGGATCTCTCACCTTGACTTCTTTCGTTGGACTCAGTATAGTCAATATTTTATTGCCTATTAACTGTACGTCGAGGTTCATTGCCAATGTCACAGAATCCTGGTACTGGATTCCGTCCTGTCCCATAATAATCAGTTCCACACTGTCACATTATTTCACCGTAAGATCTGTCCTATTGTTATCTTCCCATCTGGGTCTACGCCTGGTCTTCCAAGTGTTTTCATTTTCGCTTCAAGTTTTGTGGGTAGAATGCTACACTTTTTTTCATCTTCTACTTACGTCTCGCAACGATATCTAGGCTCCCGTTTTGTTAACCTAATGTTACTGTAGAAGCTGCGGTGGTTTGTGACTAAGACAAAGACAGTGACATTGTGGGACTGCTGTGGCGATGCCCCTTGAAACTACTTTGTTGACACGTTAGTTCAGACGTCTACCTGATGTAGTTTTTTTTGTGGTTTGGTCATCTCAGTTAAGCCACTGTAATGCAGACTTGTGAATAGGTTTCTTGGGAGTAGGCTCCTCCATTTCTTACTTTCACCCTGAAGATGGAGCCAGTTTTTTCCTCCAAAATGTTAGTATGCACCTAACAGACTGGCCGGTGTCATAATTCAGAGCGCAAGAATGTGAAGCTTCACTGCAATACACACACTGTTGAAGTTTTGTTAAATTGTACAGAAATTGATTTTATTATTATTGCAACATGCCGTAGGTGGATTCCGTTATATCATTCATCGAGAAATTTAGCTCAAACAGAAACACTGTAGTCTTGTATTCGGGATGTGCCCGGACACTTACCGCGGGTACTTTAACTGAGATTTTTATGGGTCTTCTTGGTCTCTACACAAATGCGGAGATGTTAATACCTCTAAATAGGCCACAACGCCTTCCGCATCCTGTTCTTCAGTGACCTACCGCTAGACACTGTATAGCCCGAGATTCTGACAGCATCATTAAACAAACCATAACTGCATTAAATAAGTACGCTAACGCACATAAAAATAAACATTTGTTTCCTTGGTGTAGTCGCGAACAAAATTTTGTTTCAGTTGTTTTTAAGCTGACGTACACTGAAATTCGTCCCATATGCTATAGTCCTGTTTAATTATATTATAAACTGCAACTGTAATCGGGTTAAATTATTTGGAACTTCTGTAGAAGCTGTTATGCGTGTCTGGTAGTTTTTGAACTAATTTTCCACCTTTTATTGATGTTGGTAGGACTGTTACGTCGTGAAGATCGCTGCAAAGCCATGTTTTGGCGGCAGATTTAGCGTGTGAGGTAATATCCACTGCTTCTAAACACGCCCTGCTGCTTTATGAAAACTGTGGCTGTAGAACTGAATGGGCCGATCCCAGTGGCCGCGCGGCCTGAGGCCTGAGTCTAAGGCCGCTCGCTTGCTGGGATTGCGGGTTCGAATCCCGCCTGGGGCATAGTTGTTTGTCTCTTGTGAGTGTTGTGTGTTGTCAGGTAGATGTATGTGCGTGGGGCTGATTACCCATCCGGAGGGGTCCTACCGAGTGTGGTGTGTCTGGGTGTGATCGTGAAGCTTCGATAATGGGGAGGCCCTGGCCAACTAACGGCTGTTGCTGAATGGAAAAAAAAAGCGTTATAAATGCATAGACGGTAGTAAAGAACGCCTTTTAGGTCCGTACATCACCTCTTTTACTCTTATTTTGGCATAGAGGCAGTTGTGTGGCACAGGTGTGATTACGCAGGAACGCCCAGACATGGAACTTCTCACCCAGGGATTTCTCGCAGGTATAGCCTCCCATCCTCTCTTTAAGTGGATTATTGGGATGATTTGTTTAGCAAATAAACTGATAAGTCTATGGGAACCTAAACAGCCACATAAAATATACATTCAAGGCTGACTATTACAGCACTATCCTGCTGAGGCAAACACCGTACGGCTATGAGCACGAAAGATGAATTTCCGGCCATGCATTATAATTAACGATTCCAAGAGGATACTTTATAATGATAACAGCGAAATAACGATGTGAGATATAGTTACCCTCGCAGGATATGCGAGTGTGTAATAATGGCTTCATGGTTAATGTGTTCCTAATTTGTAGCTATCAGTTTTCGCGTAGTGACCCAGATAAACATTCGCGTGTGCGAAGAACATTGCAACACAGCTTTTTACCTGGTTACTTTCTCAAACAACTACAACATTGTTCACTTCTCGGCACCACCACCCAACGTGGAAACGGAACGACGACTGTTGTCACTCTTCATACCAGTTTGACAGTTCACTGATACTCCCGAGGTTTTATTTCGGCACCTTCGAGGGAATGTTGTATAGCACTTTGAAGTTATCGTAATAACTTTCTCTGTAACATTTACTAACCCAATGCAATAATGTCCTTCACGAGCTAATGGTTGCTCAACTAATCAAGACTTTAACCCCGACTTCCTTGCGCCTGAGCCTCCAAAGTGGTCCGTTTCCTTCAGATTTTTCGACTAATATTTTAGATGAATTTTTAATGTCAGCCATGCGTAGTATGTTTCATATTATGTTTATGTTGATCCGTGTACCTATCGAGATTCTTGGGCCCTATATGGTTTGCACGTTGTTAAATATAGTACGGTCTGCTTTTTCAAACCCCGTCCTTGTATTAGTTCCAATTCGTTTACAATTCAGTATTGTCTACAGGGGTGCTGATAAGTCCTTAGCCCGACCAGGAATGAAACAAGCTAATGTTTCTGTCAGAATTGCTTGAATTCCTTCGGCGCCTTGCCTTGCAAGAAAAAAAGCTTGATGACAGCTCGCGTCTCGATGCTGTTGAAATCGTGCGCGTCCCTGACATTCTTCCGAACTTCTTGCCTTCCTAGTCGGTGTAAGGACTTCTCAGCACCCCGGCATTTATCTGAGACTCAAACTGTAATTGAAATAGGGTGTCTCGTTTTGAGGTCGTCAGTAATGTCCAGGAGGGCAAAATTTCACAGTACTGGAACTGTTACGGAGTTCTTGACTTTAATTAAAGGAGCCTGGCTAGCTCAGTTGATATAGCATCAGCACCGCTTTGCTTTGACTTTGACTATTCAACAGAGATCGAAGTATGCGGACTATTGTTGTCGGGGAAACGAAGGGAATTTTAACCGCCAGCTTATTAAAGCTTTACCTGAAAGACTTGAGAAACAGGTCCGTGGCGAAGAGGTGTGCGGTCGCTCCGTGTACGTAATTTCATGTGAACCGACGTACGTAGGTAATGAGCATATCGACTGACCCGACTCCATTTGTTGCCTGCTCCCGTCGTAGATCTGCTTCTGATTCTTGCAGTCTGAAAACAGATTAACATGAATTTGAGCACAAAGTAGGCAGTTTATTTAATTATGAACACTTTATGTAATATATGAGCCGTGCCTGTAACCTAGTGAAATTTTATGTAACAATATTGGTGGTGTTGGCGGACCGGATGAATGAGAGCTGCTGATTTATCTACCTTATTTTCTGAGAAATTTGGATTGAAATATGGTCATTAAATACATGCTTCACATTCTATTCACTCTTCGTATTTAAGGTATAAAAAGCGGAAATGATCTATTTGTAATTTATTATTGTTTCTTGATGCTACCATGTAGAACTTCGTACCTTGCATTTGGCCACAATAATGTGTGATTGGTTCAGATGCAGTATCGCAAGCTGGGACTAATGTATAACATCAAGAAGTTTGGAAATATCAGCAGGGCGTAACATTTCTGCCACTTTGCTTTGGTATTGTCCGTGTGTAAGTTCTTTGCTTATTTTTGCAACACATTTACATTAGATCATGCACCATTGTTATGTTTATAGTTCATTAGCTGTTTTTCTACCTTAACTCGTCCCCCACTGAGAACACTGTCGCACTTACGAGTACTTTTAAATTGTTAGGCCTACCAGTTTTTTCTGCCTCGGCTCGTACCTGTCAGACAACATTGTCACCGTTAGAACGACCAAATAAATGTCTTCATGTAAAATGTTATTGTTGTCCTATTTGAACCCAAATGGGTATGTGTCGACAATTTTGGCACAAATATCAAATTTGACATTTTCCGAATATCCGTTCGATGGGGGTTGTGCCGTTCTGTGCCGGCAGACGGACGGACAGATAATCGCAGCTGCTTTGCAGACGCCCCAAAATGGGGGACAAATTTTTAAAAAATATTTCAGTTCCTTCTTTTGTTAGTGATAGATGTAAAGGAGAAACATTTCCTCACACTGACTTGTAATAACATCATGAACTTCCGGGACACCTGTTCCTTGAGGAAGGGTGCTGGTTACACTGAGCTACTGGTAACATGAGCGTCAAGAGAGAGTGATCTGATTTTGATTGTGGTCGAATTAATTTTATGTCGGTGTAGCTCACATTACGACTGGTAATAGCTGAACGGTTAGCTAAGTGACCCTACCTGAATCCTTTTACATGAACTAAAAGTTTGACTCTTAAAATGTGCCCATAACTGTACCCATGTTTGTAAGTATATTACTTTATAGAATATTATTCAAGAATGCAGGACATAACAAGGGATACACATAACTTTGATTCAATTTGAACATCTGTCCGTATGACAACCAACAACAGCCTTAGTAAATATAATACAAAGCTAGTGCTTAAGTGAACCTCCATTCCCATGAGAATGAATCCACTGAAATTTGCAACTCCACCGCGTTATTGCAGTACGGCCATAATAACCACGACTTAAGCAGCAAATGCGCTTCCGATTTGTGCACTGTCACTGAAACTGCGTCTGTTCCATTTGTAGTCGGAAACAAGGTTTGCAGTATAAAGCGCCTACAAATTGTCAATTACTGTAAACCCGAGTCCAACGCGGAGTTACCTACCTCGACATCAGGGCTTAGTAGTGATACTTAAATGAGTATACTGGGGAGACAAAGAGGGCAGTTGCGATGCGGGATCAAGAAATCGCAGGTTATCAGTTTAGACGAATATTTACAATATTACACATGCTTAATGGGGAACGCGGTGGCGCAGTTGTTTGGGACACTGCGCTACAAGCCGGAAGATCGCAGGTTCGATTCCCGATGGAGTCACTGCAATTTTTCATTTACATAATCCTTCCGGCCGCACCATGACCCTGGCGTTGACTCAGCCCCTAACAGAAATGAGTACCAGGAATATTGCCTGGGAGGGTAAAGGCGGCCGGTGCGTGGTGCTGACAACCTTACCACCTTCATGTGCCGATTGTCTTGAAATCTGAGAGTCTCAACCTTCAGGGCCTCTCCAGGCCTGTAATGAGATTGCTTGACCTTTTACACCTGCTTAATAAAACAAATCAAGTTTGTTATACAAATATGTAAGGAAAAGACGAGACCGTTTGTAGCTTTTCAAAAGTAGTTATATTTTTGTTTCATGTCACCTCGGCGTGTTCTGAAGACCACGTATAATCAAATTTCACGCATCTGGAAAATAAGTGTGCACATTTATTTAGACGAGTATAATCGAATCTGCGCATTGGAGGAGGGATTGATATCGTTAATAATATTTGAGGTCTTCAGGACTGTTGGACTGGAGCTTGCGGTCAGTGACATCGTGCGACCTGGCACACAGAGGCAGTATGTTCTCCGAAACGTTAGCACACATGTACCAGACCGCACGGTGTCGTGACCCATAAGACCTTCGCCAGTTGTGTCATTCTACCTTTCTGTCAAATTTTTTATCATGATACCTTTCAGATATCGTGAAATCATGCTCACACTTTAGTTTGCATGGAGGAGTTCGAGAAGAGATGTTCAAAAGATGGTTTGTTGTAGAAGCGCTTAGGCTACCAATACAAACATGAGAATATCTTCCTGAAGGAAGAACTCGATTATAAGTCCAAGAAGGAGACAATATGAAGAGTTTCTGAGCCAGAACAGGTTTACACCTAATCCTTCATCAATGGCAGTGATGGTGACACAACATTTTTTACAACGCATTGAAGCGTCCTGGCTGGCAGATTGTATGAAATCGTTTCCGCCTCTCTTCCTGCTGTACCAATTTCAGGTTTTAATGATCGATCAGTGTCAGTATTAGCCCTTTTTTTGGGTGCTGACATCTTTCGAAAATGGGCTCTGCTCCCGGCGTTTTAGGTGGACGTGCTGCTCCCGTCTTCCCGATCAAAGCCGGACGTATCATGTTTCTCCCAAACGTCGACATCACTGTCCACATACACAGGTACAAACACCCAAGACATGTATCAACTTCGCTGTTGAGATTTTCTGTATCTGCCGTTACTCATGTAACTACATGTGTATTGATCAAGCTCATTCAATTTTTATAGCTTAGAAAGAAACATTATTTGTTTTCTTTTTTCCAACTCAGACCTTCTTTGTTTGCATGTCTTACATAAATTGAGTTCTGCTGCTCTGTGCAGCACTGCTGTGAGCGGTTTCAATACCCAGGATTCAAATAAACGAGAAAAAGCAGCAATTACCTTGATCGGACTGTTCCAGCGGTCTGTTGTCAGCAGTGTCGTAACACAGAAACCCGAATTTAAAATCTGACTCCTGAGAAGAACGTGATTTCAAGCTTCCGCCGCGAAGCAGATGAGAACTGCGCTCTTCTGGGCTCTTACACAGCGAGTAGTGCGTAATAGCCCAGAAGAGCGCAGTTCTCACCTTAGAAGGATGTTTTGAGAATTTGAATATTGAATTATGAATGTCATTTAACGTACTAACATATGTGGATGGCGTCGTCGGTATATTGACTAGACTGTGTGCTGGACAGTCCGGATTTACAATTCCGGCAGTGGCAACATATTTTTATCTTCTCCAAAACGTCCGGGTGACCCTGGACCCACCCAGCCTTCTGTTCAGTAGGCGCTGGGGGCTCTTTCTTGGAGCGTTAAGCGGCTGGGACATGAGCCTGACAACAAACCTTCTACCTAATACCAAGTTTAATGAGTGGGGTTATACCTCCACTTCTTCTACATGTCTTCGTTGCGTGTACAGGGAAAACTTTCTCTTTTATGATATGTAATTCGTTTCTCTTTACAGTTCATAGGGTAATAATCCAACATGTTCCAGAACTCGGATGCCACGTTCTAATTCTCTGGCGTTAAATACAGTTTTATGAAATGTCTGTACATTGATGCAAAATATAATTGGAATTTTCTTTGAAGTTGAACATATAAAGTTCCGTCACTTGATATATGAATAAATATACGAGTGAATTTGTCTACCAACACTCGCGGGTGGCATGTAGTGTAGCTGTAAACAAGACAGAAGGTGGTTTCGTTTATCTCATAACTGCTTCCGTGATCTTTGCTGATGTGTGTATCATTGATTGATTGATTGATCGGTTGATTGGCTGAAGGACTGGTTGAGACTGATTGGTGCGTGTAATGCCGACCTGCCTAAGTCTTAAGATTGGTGACAACCAGCATAAGTAACGGCATGGAGCAAAGTTCTTCTTGAAAACCTGGTGGTTGCTCATCGGGCGAAGAAATTCCCCGTATTTTACAGAACCTAAAGGTTTATTGCCGTGTCCACAATATCCCGCCTCTGGTCCCTATCCTGAACCGTATTTTCGACACACACTGTCTGCTTATGAATGTTGGTCGCATCAGGCCCTGGTGGTCAACCACTTGCATTATCTCCACCATTTAGGTTTATCGGAAAATTTTGTGTGCATTCGTGGACTTCTCTCTTTTAGGTTACAGAACGTGTGTTGGTAGTTGTCTACCGACGTTTCGGCACAGACCCCGGTTTATGTGCTACATGACCCACATATATCATCCCCTGGTTTTAATGGCGGCAGTAATAATAATAATAATAATAACATTACAGATTATGAATTTCCACGTTAGACAGTTGTCTCCAACCCACTGTTAGCATTGTTTATGTTAGGTCCGAGACATTTTTCTCAGCAGTTCTTCCACAGACATCCTTTAGTATGTACATTTATCTAGTTGGGAAAAGTTGAAAAATCGATCACATGACGGTACAGTTGCTAAGGATTTTTTAAAAATGGTAACATTCCTTTAGGACTGACACTTCGTCGCGGCTCATAAACTGTAATGAGCGATTCAGCAGAGCGATCCAAATTATTAAAGTACGGATTTGTATTTGAGTTGCTTTAGTATTGTTATTACAGTATCATAAAGACTGGGAAGTACAGTTACCGTTGCTTTAAAATTACCGTTACGTTGTGCATCATGAGCGACTTAAACGACGGTGATCAAATTTGTACAGCAGCAAACTGCATGTTGGATATTTCGTTGTTTTTCTGCATGCCCTCCTCGCACGGCAAGGCCGGCTTCAGAACTGTAGCACATACCAGGTGCGCTGTACTTGTTACGGACGTCTCCCAGGGGTTCCATGCACTTGAAATCTTCGGCTGTAATGTATTTAGCTTGCGTCGTTGAAGGACACTAAATGCATGATTGGCACGGCTTTAAAATGTCTGATAATCTAACGCCATGGGCCAGAGGCCTTCTTGAAAAGCTACTAATTCCGCAGCTCTTCAAAAAATTCCCCCCATTTTATAGAACGATAAGGTTCAGTAGTGTGTTCACAAGAATACAAGAGTCTTCCAGTTTTCCTTGTTCTGAGGCAGATGGTCTTCTCCACGCCTTTCCGTCCTATTTATGGTTGATTTTCATATTATCCTGCTACCTGGGCCTAGTATTTCCGGTAATCATGCCCACGTAATGTGTTATTCACACTTGGCCCCACAACTCCATTACCTCTGCGAAGGCGCGGTATGTTGGTGCGTTTTGGGTTTCCGAACGATTAGTCCTAGCAGCCCTGTTTGCAGTAAAAGTTGTCTTATGTTGACTGCTTACTAACCTACCGTACATCCGCATTGACAAATGCATGTGATCGGGATCATGTGCTATAGTGGTCGTGTAGTGTCTGCTCTTCTGTACACTGAGCGTGATCGAGAAGGTGTTCAGTGTGCTGTACTAACAAACTGATTTTCGCGCTTCTGTGACTTTATGGCCCGTCTGAAAGCCAGCTGAATGGAGCAGAATGTATGACCAGTCCTTCGGTGCCCTATGGCAATTTCAGTGCACCGTAGCCTCTCATAATTAGAAGCTCCAAGCTGCGGATTTGTACAGAATGGCGCAAAAGCCATTTGATACTTGACGCAACATGTCTAAAGAGGAATGTCAAGTGAATTTTGCGCCATGCTGTATTTTCCGTGGCTGGATGTTTGTAAAAGACAGTATGTAGCCTATGTGGCAGCATATTTGTTGCGTTTTCGCGGAAGATGAAGTTGTCACTTCATTCCATGGTTTAGCATGAAGCACCTTCCGAGTTTGAACCAGCTGATATTGTTCACATGTGGATAGTTCTAGTTATTATGCACACCTTCAAAACGGGAAAACATGTAGGGGTGGTCATGGGGAACATGTGTAGTAATGATCATGGGGAAACGCATGTAGTGATGGTCATGGAGAACACATGTAGTGATGGCCATGGGGAACATGTATAGCGATGGTCATGTGTGTCCGTTTATCCATCCATTTGCATTTTTAAACTTATGAACTGCTGCATCGATTTTGACTAAATTTTATACGACTGTTGTCAGTGGAAGCCACTTCAATTTCGTAGTTAATTAAATATCGCGGAGTACGTAATAATAATGTGACGGACACACAAACTTATGAGGTGGGAGCGACACTAGCACCACTACCAAAATATGATATATTTTGCAACAAGTAATAATATAGAAATGAATGTAACGATGATGACAGTGATATTAGTTAAATTAACAAATTTTAGATCGTGATGAAATGTTGATATGCCCTAATGTGAATTCAGAATGTCATTTTACAATGTATGCGTCTGGACACGGGCAACTTGGGACTCGTGTATGTGTCTATCCGTACTACTAAAGTGACGACGTATCAAACCCTGTATAGAGTATTTCTAAAACACACGAAACCACTTAAGGGGAGTGTTCTGTATACAATGACGAAGAGAAACGTAAATGTAACATAACTGTATGAAAATAGATGTATCGTAGTTGAAGTTACTACTTAGAACGAATCGCACATATGTATGACAACGTAACACACTTGCTGTCTTGTGTATCGGCCCCTAAAAATTAGCTTTTGTCGTGGAGTAGGGTGAGAAATGAGGCGTTTTGTATCACTATCCGTAATCTCAATGTAAATTTAAGTACTGAGCGTTTGCGATTTATTACTTGTTCACAGAGTAGCTAGATGTCTGGAGAGTCGTTTGAGACATGAATAAATCGCATTTTGTTTGTACAGCTTTGTTCATAGAACATGACCCAAGACTGACCTGTTCGTAAAGCATTATCCATAAAACACGAGACGAGATTAGTTTGGCCCTAGAACAGCGATCATAAACCAAAAAGGAAATTTGCCCGTCTCTGTAGCATTGTTCATAAAACCCGAATCGCGTGTCGTGTCCCAGTAGCACTGTTCGTTGAAACCTGACCCCATATTGTTGTGTTTCCCTGCAAGGCGGTTCATGAAGCCCGACCCGTTGCTGTTGTCTCCATACTGCACTGTCGGTAACACACAATGTTGCAATAATCTTCCTGAACGCTGTACATCGCAGCTATTCACGGTAACATGTTCACCGCAGCAGGCGATATGCACTGTAAATCTGCTGGTAATGTCGACTTGATACGTGGCTGCAGTCAATAGAGAAATGTTTATGAAGAAAGTGCGTCTCCGTGTCAGGCTGTTTGTGACTGACTGCACGTCATGTCATTTCTCTGCCATGGAGCCTACCGCGCCGTCATGATTGGCTTAAAGAAGGTGTGTGTTACAATTGTTTTGTTGATGGTGACAGTAATACGCAGTAGGTTTCCACAACCGCCTTTAACCAGCTACTGGTTTCGTGCTGTAAATTAAAATGCGTTTTAGAGGTATTTGTATTGCGATCCGTTACTTGTCATAATATGGCGAGTTATGCTTTATGTGTATAAATTCGTATCTCTTTTGGTTTTTCTGGGTATAAGCTGTGCGATGGGCTATTCCTCCACCAAATGAAGCTTACTGTTGAAGTGAAAAGATGCAATGTTTATCTGTGCAGGATGGAAGAAACATACGGTCCCAATCCCTGTAGGCATTACCCGGTAAAACAGTTGGACCTCAGTACTGTTTTGCTAAGTGATTTGCATACCGAAACCTGGAACAGTGCTGTAGCGGGTAGTGCTGTAGTCGCGTTGCATGCAGTATTAAACATCGCATGATACGAAAATGCACGAAAACATGCGAGTTCCAGGAAAATGATCACGTGCTCTGAATGACTGGGGTTGGAAGGGTGAGGGACTATTTAATTCCGCAGCCATTGGTATGGTGACTGTATAATGTGATGGCAGAGAGTCTGTAATCCAATTTCGACACCTTAACATCGTGATGTTACTGCACTGTACCCTGAGGTCACTTCCCTCAGTAGCCTTTGAAGAGACATGTTAAACACAACGTATTCGTTTCTGAGCAGCAACGCAGTCCGTAAGAAATCAGATAACTATTATTGTAACTGGTTTCCACTTTGCTGTTTGAGTTTGGTCATGTGAGGTCAACTGTTTGTGCTGAACACACGCCCTGTCTTAGTTCAGTCTGTATTACTTTTATTTTAAAAAGCTGTACAATAATATTCGTATAACCACCATTTTTGTTTGAAATTATCACGTGGAATTGAAACTTTAGGTGTGATTCTTACACTGTTGCCTGTTTAAATTTCTGGTTGGCCTTTGATAGGTTTCTGAAGCAAATTTCAGCACCCAATTGCTTGTATGTTTTGATCGTACCATCACCAGATTTGTGTTACTGTTTCAGTTTGCTTGCCTTATTTGCACAGATATTACACGACTGCATAATCGAGATTTAGAATTTGTCGGTTCCGTTGTTCATCTTCGAAACTGCTGATAGACTGTTCTTTGGTGGGTGAACTAAAAGTTCTAGAGGGGTTTTCCGTTCCGTATCGGGTCTACTTTGCATGACTTCAAAAGCTGTTCGTTTTCTCAGAAACGACTTTTAATGCTTATTAAATTTTCTTGCATAATATATTACATCTCTGTAAGGCCACGTCGTATGTTTCAGAATTTTTTTTTTAGTATGGTGAATATTTAACGAAATGTAAGACAAAATAATTCTTGGTCCATTACAAAGGAAATAAATACTCATATGATAATCTTAACGTACGTAACCCCAGTCTAGCCTATCCCAGTGACCGTGCGTTCTAAGGCGTAGGTCTGCAGCTGCTTGATTTTTGGGATTGCCGGTTCTAATCTCGCTGAGGCCATGGATGTTCGTGTTTGTTGTGTGTGTTGTGTTGGTAACGGCCTCAGCGACGAACTGATCACTTGTTCAGAGAAGTCCTACCGGGTGTGTGTGTGTGTGTGTGTCCAGTTGTTTGTTGTGAACTGGAAACCTCAACGTGGAGGCGGCCTAGGCCTGATTTGGGCTCTTGCGTCACAGAAATAAAACAGTCCAAGAACGTACACTTGTAAGTTTTCGTTATCATTTCAGTTTCCTTTTATATTTTAGACACGAATGCAATAACGTTCAGAAGTCTGTTCATGCCATTCATTACACGTCGCTCCATATCCGGAACTACTGCAAGCAAGATTGCACTGGTTCCGTGTGGTATATCCGTAGCGCATCTGCTTCAAACGTCAGGGGTATGGACTTCTTGATGACGAAGTAGCTTTAATTTGTTGTAGACAAACTGATTAATTTAATTATCCGCGTACCGTGGATCTTCGTGATCTGTAGTAACTTCAGTTAACCATATAAATGATAACTCATGTATGTATCACTCGCCTGTACATTGAGCCTCCGCATTTGGCTGGTGGAGTGTAGAAGTCCTTGCGTGCTTCGGACGATTCTCAGAACAACAACACAGGCAATGCACATATACCGTAACATGGAGGCGGATTCATGCAACCATTGTTGCAGATGGAAAAGCAATAAGTATTACATATTCAGAGTTTGTGTTTGTATACTTAGGTATCCAGCATGCAATGCGCATGCGCCGTATTGTCGCCTGTGGCCTGTTCGGTTCTACAGTATTTTTCCACAATAGCTCACAAAAGGCGCAACTTCAGGAAAAAAGATTTTTGAACGTAAAATGTGTTTTTTTGTCTGAAAAATTTCTCATTCTGAGAAGAGTTGAGCAAATTATGATCAAAAATGTGTATTGGTCGTCATGGAAAATATCCGTTATTCGTGTGAGATTTTCATGAATCTTGGATTTTGTGGACAGATTTTTTTAGGAATACTCAAATATCAAATTTCATTAAAATCCGTCCAGTGGGAGCCGATTTGTACCACGCGGACGGACGGACGGACGGACAGACATGAAAAAACTATTAGTCGCTTTTCGCAATTTTTCGAAAGCACCCCAGAACCGATTACTTCCTTTTGAGGCATTAGCCGGTTGATCTGTAATGGAGGTGCAATGCATTCTTTGCTGTAGCAGCTGCATTTTTAGGTGTCATTCGGATCGCGTTAGCTTTTACGTAATGTGTAGTGAAGTTGCTGAGATTGGAATCGAATCACATAGAGGTTGAATGGTTTCTTTTCTGGGCAGATTATCAGGGTTTTATTGGTATTCGTTTATGGACGTGGTAAATACAGCAACCCTCTCGCCTGTGTGTGTGTGTGTGTGTGTGTGGTGTGTGTGTGTGTGTGTGTATGTGAGAGATCGATCTGAACGTTCAGCTAGAGTAACCTTTTGCAATCCGCCGCTCGCCCTGTGACATTAAAATCAATTGACGTCCGTTGTATATGCTTCGCTCCAGAACCATAGCTACCCCTTTCCACAAACCCCAATCGAACCACAATTACGAGAAAGTAATAAAACTCATTCCCATGTTCGAAATGTGTTGTGTTCAACAACGTATTGTCGGGAATGGGAAGATCTGATGTCGTCGGTGACATTAACATGTGCCACATGCACTCCTGGACAGTGATTTACTTGAGATGAAGCCGTTAATTCATTTTAGTTGCCAGTTTGGTGGCTGTAGCACGGAATGAAAAGCGGAGAATTAGTGTACATGAGAGCGTGAATCTCCGTCCTTCCATTTGAATAGCGTGTTATTAGCGGATATCGCGGACGACCGATAAGCTGACGCCCTTGCTTCGTAAACGGGAGGTCACCTATTCGCATCCTGTCCCAGAAACCGGCTCCGGCAGGAAGTACCGGACTGTCAAGCCAAGTCCTGCCACTGCCACTGTCTGTCGCTGGCGTTAAACTTGTTTTTTTTTTTTGTAATCATCCTACACTACGACGCTTTGCATTATGATCTACTTCCAGAATCATAAAATGAACAACTAAACTAGTTAAATATTTGTAACAGAATAAATAGACATACATAGTACTAGCTGGGAAATACTGCAGACAAGTGTTTCCCAATTCTTCTTCCATGGTGGAACCTCTAGAATAATTTTTAATGTCTCGAGGAACCCCTAACTGTGAAAACGTTTGCAGGCCAGATACAAGTTGATAGCGCGGAGCGCAGTTCAATTACTGCAAAGTTATTTTCAAGAAAATATAGTAGCAAAGATCTTTTATATATATATATATATATATATATATATATATAATTCAACTTACGTTGTAAAAATACTGAGGAATTTTCCCTGTACTTTTATATTACGTATTTTTTTAAATATCAAAATATCGCGGTATTTCAAAACCTTTATTATTTATTCCACGATTTCTCCTTGCATCCCTAACGGTGTTCTGCGGAACCCCGGTTTGGAAACGCTGCTGTAGATAGAGGCAGGCGAATTAGAGACGGCAGAATATTTGTGTATGAAGGGATATTGTAGAATAAGAACCGAAACCAGTGACGGCTTCCTTTACCTCATTCTGAGGCGCCAGTTTTTCCGTCGGAACCTCGTTTGGTAGTCCAGTGCTAATTCCCCGTCGAGGTCAGTCACTCTTAACGGGTGTGTTTGTATAAATATGCGTCAAGGGCTACAATAGTCGGATGCTTCAGAGATCCTTCGGATATGGTAATCGTACCGAGGTCTGTAAAACCGTGCTGTGTGCTGTGTGCTGTGTTTGACTCCCTGTGGTCAACATAAATTTCAGTTTGTGTTTAAAGCGCGGTACGGCCGAGTCTCAGAGCTCGTACTATAATAATTAAGCTTGTTAACGGTTGCGTGGCTGCCGGGGGGGGGGGTGCATTTTAACGGGCTTCCGAGAGAATGTAATGTCTGAACGAAAAGTTCTTGGAATGTGGCGCCATGTAGTCTGGTAGGAAATCGTCTGAAGATGGCAGAAGTTTTCCCTGACACGTTGATAAATTACAACCAGACATCCTATAAGACAGTTTTCGTAGCCGCATCCCTGACGACCTCATATCTCACAATATGTTCCATTTAAGTAGTTTGCATATCAAAGCAGTATACTAGGTTCATGTCTAGTTTCGTAGCTTATTATTGACATAGGCCTGCTTGCTATGATCAGATACAATAAATTTGTGAATCTGATGTTTATTGGACCGTGCATCATTGTGATAACTGAAGAATAAAAAACCAACTAGATGTCACTTGTTATTTTACTGTACTTCTTGTAGGCTCAACATGTTTCGGGCATTACTATGCCCATCATCAGGAGCTCGCGACTATGATATTGATTACCACCTTGGTCATTTCGTTCTTGGTTTGCTGTAGGTTGGAGGTTAGGTGCTGTTAGGCTGGAGTAGTATCTGGCTTGCAGGCTATATCCTGCAGCCCGGACACTACTCCAGCCTAACAGCACCTAACCTCCAACACACAGCAAACTAAGAACGAAACGACCAATGTGGCATTCAACATCATAGTCGCGAGCTCCTGATGATGGGCATAGTAATGCCGAAACATGTTGAGCCTACAGGAAGTACAATAAAATAACAAGTGACATCTAGTTGGTTTTTTATTCTTCAGATACAATAGATTTGTCCTTAGAGAAGGCATCGCAATGCAGTTCATAAACTCAACAATAACGACAATGTAGTCGACACAGCTGCTTTTTAATATACAAACAATATTTGTTTTTGTTGAACGCTATATGTTGAGACCCTTAAGGGTCATCATTAGACGTGAATATGTAAAAAAGGTGGCAGTTAAATCCTTTGAATTGTCAGCCCTTTGAAAGAAATGTCTTTCTTACAACAAATCTGCTACAGTTATGCTCTTGTATAAAAGTCAAGCTGACACGCGTAAATTATAGAATGTAAAAAATGTTGTATATGGTTGTAGTATTACGACAGCAAGTATGTTATATCATTGAAAGTACTCTAGAAAGTATCAAATTTGGGATTATTATCAGATTATTAAAATTATTGTATTCTTGCTTTATTATAATAATCATTGACTAAACTTATTTTATATATATCATAACTTTACTGCTGTTAAGTAACAGCTCATTTTACTTTATATATGAAATAGGTGCGTCGACTTTTCGCTCCTATCTGAATTTGTTTATCGGTGAATATATTGGGTTATTTATTGCTTTATTTTGATAAAATTATATCCGAGTGTGATATTCTTTTCTTTACGCGGCTTTCTTGTTTGTCTTCTTTATGAAGTGTTTCATTATTTTTGTTGAACCTTGTTCCTGTTTGAAATCCGCAGCCTGTAGCACGCACTGTGTAGGGTCAAGGTTGCCCCTGCATATTGCGTGCAAAATATCTAAGTATTCTCTTGTTTCGAGTTTTCGCCCTATATCTTTGCATACATTTTCATTGTCCCTCGACGTGCTATGTGTTTTTTTTTCATATCATTGTTTTTATCATCCTGATTGTATCTGATGAATGTAAATATGAATGTGCGAATTGAGCGGTTTTCACTAGCCTCCTGCTACTTTCTTTCCGGTCCAGATACTCGCTTTAGCACCCAGTTCTCAACGCACTTGCCCTGTGTCATAATTTCCTTATTCTCTTTATTGGATCGTATTTACTGTGTCATTCACAAGGGCCCTCAGCCGTCTATGTCGTTTGAGCATGTAGTGTAACACTGTTGCGTTCTATGTTACTAGTTTCGATGTATCCCAGCGTTCAGGCGCCAGCTGTGGTATCTACTCGCGTCATACAGATTCAGCATGGCAGTGATAATTGATTTCACAAAATTACTAGGAGGCCTTTCCGTACCGAACCGCAGTTGATGTAAAGTGTACAAAGCCATGTACAGGAAGTGAATGCCTACCGCTTTGAAGATATTTTCTAAAAGTAATGATGATTATGACCTTACGTCGTCATTACCATCATCGACAACAAGATTAGGCGTGACCCAGTTACGTGGATTAGAAGTGCTTTTTAGTTCATCTTCATGTCCAAGTTCCTGGCGTCTTCTTCTTTTCGGTTTATATTGATATCAACAAGTCCTGGATCATACAGGCATTCTTTTTCAGTATTCTAGCCATATTGTAATCAAATTTGCCATTTCCAGTTTTCTGCAACTTTTTTCATTACTTTTGTGGCACATCATTCTGCATCCTAATTGGGTATTAACCTAACCTCATCTGTGTTCTTTGCCATAATGAGGAGATTGATTAATTGGCAGGAGACAGTAGACCGGTAAATAGTAAGTAGAGTCGCGTTGAAAGGAGGATTTTTGTCCCAATGTGCCCCGGATGATACGACAGTCCCTTTCCTGGCAACATTTAGGTGCAATATGAAAACTTTGTGCTGGAAGGCCGAACATTTATTTCAGTGGCGTAGTTGATCTTTTTATTTGTACACAGAGTGATCAGAAACTGATGCCTTGATAAAATCACGTTCATTGACCAGTTTCAGATGCTGCATCTGAATGAACTTCTGATTTATTTGGGTCTCTTAATTTTATTGAAATGGTGCATCCTAGGGGCCTTTTACGAGGCAGCACCTAGATATGTGGTGAGAGAGAGAGAGACAGGTAATTCATACAGAATTTCGGCGAGCTTTATAGCGGCTTTCACTTGAAAGACCGAGAAAGAGTTAGAGGATAGCATTTAAATGGATCGTAGGCGGGCCGATTATGACGGTAAGCGATAAATGGAATTGGCGCGCCATCTGTGTAGCTGCTGTGGTACGGAACTTTGGGGTTGTACGATTACAGCATTAGTGAGTAACGAAATGCAGTTCTTTTAAACGTTCCTCCCTCTGTAACAGTTTGTGTGTCGGCAGCCATCACCCACTTCGCACGACGGAGTTTTATGGCTCTCTCAGCACATGCGTGACTTCGGTCAATTTTCCGTGATTCGGAGCCAAAACTAGAACTGTGTACCGACTTCCACCGGATCCTGTTGTATTGATACTTGCGTTATGGCTTAGTAGCCTAATTGAAAGTACCCTTACTCATATATTAATAATTTCTTCGTGCTTTATTCATTATAAAATGGACTAAGCCCGCCGTCCGCGTTTTCAGTTTTCTTAGTTCTTATTCTTCTTATTTCTTTCGGTTGTCTTCAGTCTTCGTATACTTTATACGTGAATTGTCGACTATGATTCATCTGCCATCTTGCTATGACTGGAGTACATCCGGTTTCCTCGGACATGTCTCACACGTTGTGGTAGCGTGCACTGGTTCCACTCTTTGTTCTAACATCTCTCACCAAGGAACTGAACCTGATATGCTACGTAGCCACGTGGCATGGACCAACTAATCAATGGGCTGGCAGGGGTGAGTAATGTACATAGTACAGCAAAAGGGTGGCATAGTAGTAAGGGACGTGTGATTGTCTCCCCCTCTGCGTACACGCATGCGTCTTCCCTCCCTTTCCTGCAGTCACTTCCTGGGCCCGTATCTAGAGAGGGCATTGAACTTCACCATTTTCCCATACACGTGGTTGGGAAGGGTTCCACAAGGGCTATCCAAAGTCAGTAGTAGCAGTGTGAAATTATCACACCCTCCCTCTATATCAGCCACGAAGGTTGGTACACATGTCATGGTAGTGTGACTCATGTCAGTTTGCGGAAACGCACAAGGTTCCAGAAATACGTCGTCATGTGTTTCAATATCGGGACTCCTATACCGCGCTCTTGCGTACCACTTGCTGTGTTCTTCCTCCGGTTGTTTGCGATACCTTCTGCCATTCATAAAAGTAGCAGCAGCGTTCATGATTCAGCCGAAAACACTGCGTGGAAGATCCAACTTGGGAAGTTTAGGCATTATGTAAGGATAATTGATTAGATATATCTTAATGGGCTCTGATGTGGACTGGCTGTATCTATACCAATGTAGGCTTCGTCTGCAGGCTGTTGTGCACAAAAGGTTGGAAAGGTCTGTAGCCATCTGAACGATCAAATTCTCAATAACTCTGCACTCTGACATTTACGAACAGTATCACTGGCATGTTATTTTGTTGTGTAGTATGTATTCCAACACGCATTGGTTCTGCGAGGTAAGTTTATTCAAACTTTAGAGAAGAACTCACAAGACTGGAATGTAGATACTTCCTCCTCTCCGTCTAATAGCTGATGCAGAACTCGGAAGTTAATCTCTAGATTATTTGGTGCCTAAGCACCGAGTTCTTTAGACTTACGGAGGCGGGAAGATGTTAGTTATAAGCTCCGACGGCTTTACCCCTGGTTTCCATTAATAGGAGGCTGAGTGGATACCAGAGCCGGTCTGGGTGATGAAGTGATCAAGGGAGCTTCTGTCAGCAATCGAATCGCGATCATCCAACGAGTAGCTTCAGCTGTCGCGGCTGGTTTGTTACCTGCACTTGCGGAAAGGAATGCGGCGTGTCATAATTCATTGTATTTGATAAACACGTTTAGACACTGTAAGTTTGTATCAGTTCGTGTCTGTACGGAACAGACACAATACAACAGACGCAGTAACAGCGTCGTCATTTTCATTACATATGTTCCTCCATGAGTGGAGAATTGCCCATGGCATTAAACATGTCTAATATGGGTCTGAGTTACTGTCCGATGAAAGCGCTTGCCCTTTGTCGGCATTAAAATCTTCAAAATGTTGTTACGTCATTATGTAAAGGGAAATAAAATGAAGCGTGAATCCAGTAAACATTTTATAGCGAACTGAAACTCAGGAATGGCACAGCAATGAAAGATGCAAGAGGCCGTCGTGGTATTCTGTATTGCATTGTGTTATCGTCAACGGACGAACTGAGGAAGCCTGCTTCCACAGTGTCGGGAGTCAATTTGAATATAAATTAAAGTGATACCCTTGACAACGGTTTTCCGTGTAGATGCATGTTTCAGTTTAAATAGGATTTTCACTTAGCGTCTACCCACCTTTTCTTCCTACTGAAATAAAGAGAAATGCCAACTTGATGCAACTAGGTAAATTTATTGATGTATTCTTAGTTCGACATGTTTCGGGTACATACGCCCATTAACAGGAGCATTAGATGTTGAGTTGCAGCGTATGGTTTTCTGCACCGAGTTTTTGGATGGGTGGTGGTCTTGAGAGCAGCTGCGTAGGTCGTGTGTACGGTGCGGATGGTGGACGGCACCATCCGCACCGTATACACAACCTACGCAGGGACTCTCAAGACCACCGCCCATCCAAAAACTCGGTGCATAAAACCATATGCTGCAACTCAACATTTAATGTTCCTGATGATGGGCGTATGTACCCGAAACATGTCGAGCTAAGAATACATCAATAAAATTACCTAGTTGCATCAAGTTGGCATTTCGCTTTATTTCATGAGGAAGATGCGCGGTCAAACAACCCTCAAGCTTTCCTGCTTCGTCGGCATTACGAGAAGATGGCTGCAAGCACGATGTGTGGCTTTCTTATGGTCAGTATAAAATTGTGCCGTTCTGTTTCATGTTTTCGTTAAAATTTGTACTGCACATTGCTGCGATTAATTGTTAATGTGTTACGCAAGTAAATATTCATGTCTGTTGTTACATCATTCTGCACATCAAGTGTGATTAAGAAGAAGATCCACTGGTAATAGTAACCGTACAAATTGCACCAAGTACATGTGGGAGTGGTATGGATGTGCACCGAATGTACGTGGGACTAGTGTGGATGTGCACTAAGTACACGTGAGGCTGGTGTGGATATGCACCGAGCACACGTGGGACTGGTGTGGATGTGCACCAGGCACACGTGGGACTGGTGTGGATGTGCACCGAGCACACGTGCGACTTGCATGGATATACCGAGTGCACGTGGGACCTTAATGGATACACCGAGTACATGGGGGACTGGTGTGGATGTGCACCGAGTACACGTGGGACTTGAATGGATACACCGAGTACACGTGGGACTTGAATGGATACACCGAGTACACGAGGGACTTCTGTGGATGTGCACCGAGTATACGTGGGTGTGGTATGGATGTGCATGAGTGCACGTGGGACTGGTGTGGATGTGCACCGAGTACACGTGAGACTGGTGTGGATGTACACCGAGCACACGTGGGACTTGTATGCATAAGCACCGAGTACACGTGGGACTTGTAGGATGTGCGCGAAACGTGGGACTAGTACGGATGTGCATCTAGTACACGTGGGTCTTGTATACAGGGTGTCCCAGGAGGAAAGGACCTAACTTCGGGAGAGTGTTCCTTAGGTCAAACTATACCGATATAACCCAAAACACCTATATCCAAAGTTCAATGGTTACGGAGATATCGG
>Ga0131853_10005985_pt1 | contig 21955 bp, 22 predicted proteins | sample TergutLab28metaG_FD_92764 | JGI IMG/M metagenome (GOLD analysis project Ga0131853, IMG submission 92764) | Labiotermes labralis P1 segment gut microbial communities from Petit-Saut dam, French Guiana - Lab288 P1 (version 2) (version 2) | ecosystem: Host-associated > Arthropoda: Insects >... | reverse complement strand
TGGGTGGCTAATTGGAATAATTTCATTGTGGTGTCCTCCTCTAATTCTAATACCCCGTCACAAGCTGCCCCCGGGAGGCGAAGCTATAATAAGTATCCCCGGCAATAATTATATGGTCAACAACATCCACCCTTATAAGTTCCAGCCCATCCACTATGCGGCGGGTAACTTCCATATCTGCCCGTGACGGCTTCATTGTGCCGCCTGGGTGATTGTGGGCAATTATCAATTTTGTAATATTTTCGTGCAGGGCCAGCTTCACAATTTCCCGTGGGTATACCGCTGTCTCGTCTACAGTACCTTTGGATATTTGTGTTATTTTCTTAAGCTTTAGCTGATTGTCTAGGCTAAGTACATAAAATTGTTCCCTAGTAAGGCCAAAGAATAAGTCAAATGAAAAATTTATAGCAGACACCAAGTTGTCCAAAACGGTTTTCTTGCCCCATTTGCTGCGGAAACATCTATTGGCTACTGCTGGTATCATGTTTAGCATAACCGCTACATTTTCTGTGCAGTTTAGCTTTTCCATTAAGGTATCTACATCAGCCCCAAGAAGGCTGTGCAGCGTCCCAAACTCTTCAAGCATCTTATGTGCCCGGGCGTTGGTATCCCCCCTGGGATAGCAATAATAGAGCAGAAACTCCAAAACCTCGTGGTCATGGAAGCCGTCTAAGCCATTGGCCAGATATTTAGCGCGGAAGCGCTCTCTGTGCCCCTCATGGGGGCTTTTTTTCTTATCCATATTATCTTAGGGCGTCATCAAGGGCGTCGGTCACGGTTTGCAGCACCTTTACCCTGGAAAACTTCTTGTTATTGGATTCTACAATATTCCATGGTGCGTGGGGGCTATGGGTACGGGCCAGCATTTCGTCTATGGCGTCTTCGTATTTGTCCCAGTTTTCCCTGTTTATCCAGTCAGCATCGGTTATTTTGTGCTGCTTATCCGGGTGGTTTTGCCGGTCTTCAAAACGGCGAAGCTGCTCGTCTTTATCTATGTGCAGCCAAAATTTTTGCAGTACTACCCCGTGGTTTACCAGGTGCTGCTCCATTTCGTTAATCTCCCAGTACGCCCGGCGCCATATATGTTCTGGCGTAAGCTCGTCAATCCTTTCAACCAGTACCCGCCCATACCAGGACCGGTCAAAGATAGTAATATGCCCGTCCTTTGGTGTTTTTACAAGAAAGCGCCAAAGATAATGCCGCGCAAGCTCTTGGGGCCTTGGTGGGCCAATGGGTACCACCGCGTAGCAGCGGGGGTCAAGCTCGCTGGTGAGGCGTTTTATATTGCCACCTTTGCCTGCTGCGTCCCACCCTTCGTACACGATAATTGCCGAGCGGCGCTTTGCGTATAACTTATTGCCCAGCATGTGCATACGCTGTTGGTAATAGGACAATTCTTCCTTGTATTGGGCGTCTTCCATTGTCTTGTCTGGGGAGATGCCTTGCAATATGCGGGGGTAACTATTTTGCGGGCGGGCTTCCGCAATAGCAGAAACTTCCGGCTTGCCAGTGGCCAGCCGGGTTTCAATTGAAGAAATAATTGTTTTTAGGATTTTGACAGCGGCGTATTTTTTATCATTGGCTTCTATGACATGCCAGGGGTTGGCTTGGGTTTGGGACATTGCCAGCATTTTTTCAAAAAGGCGTAGGTTTTGGTCATAGTTTTTATTTTGATCCCAGTCATGGGGCTTTACGCGCCATGCGGTTGTTGGGTCTTTTTCCAATGCTTTAAAGCGGCTTTTTTGCTCGTCTTTACCAATATGGAGGAATAGTTTGATTATCAGCGCGCCATCGTCTGTAAGCTGCCGCTCGAAGGCGTTTACATCGCTGTAAAAGCCATATGTCCCAGTGGTGGATATGCCCCAGCTTTCACGGACATTGGGCATGATTAGCCTATGCCAGCTTTTGTCTAATATCACAATCTGGCCTTTGGGCGGCAGGTAGGTCCAAAAACTCCATAAAAATGGGCGCATTAGCTTTTCTTCGTTGATTTTGCCTGTTGTGCGCACATCAAAATAGCGCGGGTCAAGGGCATTTACCACCCGGGCAATAGATGTACCCTTGCCAGACGCACCCCAGCCTTCGAAGACAATAATCACAGGGATTTCTGTCTCCCGCAGGGTTTGCTGCAAGTTGCCCAGTGTAACCTTTAACTCGCGCATTTCTGCTTTGTATTCTTTTTTCTCTAGGGAGAGGTTGAGATTTATATCAGATAACATGTTTTCACCGTCTTTGTATGATTTAAGGCTGGCTGGCTGACTGGCTGACTGCATAAGACCTTGGGGCTCCGCCCCAAACCCCGCAAGCTTTTTGAAAAAAGCTTGACCAAAAACTTTAGCATAAAACCGTGGGGCTGCGCCCCACACCCCCAACGCATTAGCAAGAGGCTTTGCTTTCCACTCTATTTTAACACATCCAGAATGCGCGTATGCGCATTCTTTATAAAGTTTTGATCAAACTTTTTCAAAGTTTGTGGGCTGCTCGCCCATGCGGCCTGGGGGTGGGGCGAAGCCCCACGGTTTTATGCAGCTTTTATGCAGTTCTTGAACAACTTTAAAAGTATATCACAGCTTGTAACAAAATGGGACAGCGGTTCATAGTATGTACCATGAGCATCTGGCAAGCTTACACCGGTTGGATGCCTTTATATATAGGCACTGGTGCGGGCTGCGGGACCCGGGGGCGGGGGATATAATCGTCTGCTTTTGCGGCAAGCCCGCCTGGTGTCAATAAATGTAGGTTTTAAACCTCACATAGAAAGGAGGATAACCATGGGCGAATTTTTGCTTAAAAGCCTAGAGCGTTATATTGGCCAAACGGTTACAATTTTCACCACCAGCGGCGGCTTGTCCGGCAATGGTTTTACTGGGGTACTTGCTGGTATTTGCGGCTGTACCATTAAGCTAATCACCGATATCGGCGCACCTCCGGCTTGCCCAATAGGCAGCGCATGCTGCGGCGGCCGTTTTGGCTTCGGTCTTGAGGAAGAAGTTGCAGAATGCGAAGGTTTCGGGATGCGTCCCGGCCTGTGCGGCATGGGCCGTTGCGGCGGCCGTGGCCGCGGTCGCGGCCGTTGCGGCGGCAGATGGAACTGGTTGGGTTCTGCCAGCTATCAGATAAACCAGTCAAAATAAAACTCTGCTAATCCTTAAAAAACATTGTTATTTACTGCTTAGACATATGTATATTCCAGTTCAAGACGTATTTTTTCAAGCTCGATCAGAAGCGTTTTAACTTCCTCAATATCTATACCTGCATGTTTTTTTGATACGATTATAATCGTGTTGATAAGACTTTCTAAAAAAAAGGTTTCGTTTAACATCTTCTCAATTACATCTGTTAGTTCTGTTACTCCAATAGATTCATCATCTATTACATTATAGGCAAAACAAAAATTAATAATTTTCCCTATTAAAATATTTTTTTCCATTTTTATTGTTCTTCCCCTGTCTTCTTCTCTACAAGGATGCTTAGAAAATCGGCAAACTTGTAAATGGCACTGCGCTTTAGCTTCTTAAATTCGTTACTGTCACTATTGTTAAATCCTAATAAGTCCACTATCTCATCTTCATACTTACGGTTAATAAAGTATTCCATTATGTAGATCTGTTCTATATCAGATAAAACACTTCTAGCCCAATAATAATTTGATATGTATTCCCTTAGCTTATCTTCTGTAAGTTCTTTGGCTGATAGGTTAAAAACATCCTCACCAATAGCAACAAATGGTTGTCTTCTGTATTCAACCGAAAAATCGTAATTAGCGGTCATTCCCTTTTGGGCGTTTAGCTTCTCCCATTCCCATTCAAGGGTTTCTAAGTTTATAAAATAACTGTTTACATTCCTCTTTGTTTCTTCAAAATTAAATCCCTCCATATTTTGGTTGGATAGCGTTCTATTCTTGTACATATTCATATAAAAATTACCCCTTACCTTAATCATAGTACAATTTTATTGTCGCAATTTATCACTATTTGTAGTGTGACGCGACTTTCTTCAACATTACATGACAATACCTTCCTTTCTGCGCAAAAAAAAGAACCCGCCCAGAAAGCGAATTCTTTTGATCATGAGACTTTTGCCCATTGTACACATTTTAGCATACTCATTTGATAATGGAAGGGGTAACTTCCGCCATGTTGCTTTTCTTTAGCTGTGAATTAGCTGGGCTTTAGCGTCATTTAGCTGGGGATTGGAGTTACTACCACAAATAAAGAAAGAACGGATTTTCCGCTCTCGTTAAAAGCCCTATGCTAAAGTTATCATTTTAAGGTACACTTGCGGTACACTTTTTTCGTTTCTTATCAAATTATGACAAGCAAACGTTATTTACAATCGCCCTGATACAGGCATATTGCGGTCTTTAGCAGTTATGAACAGTTATATGTATTTGTATCTGTCTGGTGCCACCAATTAGATATAAACGCCCTTTAGAAGGCGATTATAAACGGTTAATGCGTTTCAAAGTACAGTTAAGGTACACTTTTGCACTAATTGATAAAAAGAATTTTTGTAGCTGTTAGCTTTAAGAAATTCTTTTTTTTATGGCTTCTTTTTCTATTAAACACTTTCGATCAAATCCAATGTTTCAATTATCTCATCCTCAACTTGCGGAAACAAATGGGCATAGACTTGCAAAACAACCCCAACAGTATCACCAAGCCTGTTGGCAATAAGCTCAACTCTAACGCCTTTGCTTATCAAATAGCTTGCGTGTGAGTGCCTAAACTCATGATTAGTTATTCTATTTATAGAAACACTATGTTTTTGATCAACTAAATTAAAATAATTATCTTTATGATTATCTATTGTTTGGCTGGCTAGATGCCTGTATCCACCAAAGACAAACCATTTTTCATTAAAGCCCTCAAAGTCATTATAATATTCGTATAGTTCCAACATTAATTCTTTCAATACAAGTGGCATTTTGATTGTTCTATTCTTCCGATTCTTCGTATTAGTTATCTTAGCCCTTAAACCATTATTGTCAAGTTCATCAGTTTTATTAGTAATGGTTTTAATTATTCTTACTTGATTAGTTTCCCAGAATATATCTTCCCAAGTTAATGCTTGCGCTTCCCCTTTTCTAACTCCCATGTAATACAAGAAGGCAAAGAATGACTTAAAAAGGATATCCTCTATAACACCTATAAACAAATTGTATTCTTCTGGGGTGATGTAACGGATTTTATCTTCATCAGCAATCACTTCTTCATTCTTGTCATGAAATGTTTTTACTTTACCCGCAACATTCTCTTTAATGCCACAGAAATCAACACCATATTTGAATACTACTCTTAATTCCTTAAATAAACTTTGTTTATATGATACCGAATATTTTTTTCCTCTGTTATATGTGCATTTATTAATTTGGGACTTCCAATCCATAATTGTATTAACTGTTATATTATGAATGTTCATTTTCCCAAAATAGGGCAAGATATGATTCACCATGCGATTATTTTTGCAATGCTTTGTAGAACCCTTGATACTTTCCTCTGCGTAATTAATGTACTGATAATACATTTCCTCGAATGTTATATCAACTCTATCAGTTTTTATCTCAATTAAGAATTGACGTTCAGCTTCCCCTGCTTCTTGCTTAGTCGCATATAGCTGACCCTTTTTTCGTTTTCTCTCGCCATTTGCAGTTAAGTAACAAACAGAAAAATACCATTTCCTGCCGTCCTTCGTGACTGCCTTGGACTTAAATATAGCCATTATTATTTTCTCCTATCGTTATTGATTCGTTGTTCTAACATAGCCATTTTTGCTATGTAGTTAATATCCATATTTAGATAATCAATAACTTTAGGCATAGGAACTTTCTTTTCTTTACCGCCTAAAAGCTTTTTGCCGTTAGCTCTAATATCATGTTCTATTTCATTTCTTATTTGACGGGCTTTATCCCGTCCATTACCGCATAACTGCCTTATATCATTAATATTTGCCCATTGCTTGCTGATTATTGCAAACAGTTCGCTATAAGTTATATTATTTCCCCCTTCGGTAGCGTAGCAATATGTAATGATATTTACATATTACTACATTTATTTTCATTCTTGCAATAAAAAAGCCAGAATTCTCTAGCCTTTGTTTGTTTTTGTTACTTACATTATTCATCTAATAGCTCTAAATCCTCTTTGGTAATAGCTTTAGTCGCTGATTCAAAGAAGAGCGGGAATAGTTGTTGAATCAATTCTTCATTATCAATTTCCTGCAATGATGAACGTTCCTTATTTTCGGTACAAAACTTAAAATTATTATCTGAATTTTGATCTATCAAATAGTAATATGTATCATTGTGAAGAACGGCTTTGCTGGCAATCACATATTTATTACCATCACTTAAACCAATCACGTCTTTAATATCAATATCCATAATTATATGCCTTTTCCTTTTGCAATTTCATCTTCTAAAACTAATCCGTGATGCGCAAATAATGCTTTAATTTCATCAATTTTGATGTCAACACCAATTTTTCTAGCGTACTTTTTAATTAGATCAATTGTAAAGTATATTAACGCACTGCCTCCAGTAATCGTACCAAGAAAGGTTCGTAAAAACTCACCAATACTCATGTCTTGATATCCAGAGGATAAACGTGCGTTTATTATTGAAATTACAATACCTGTGACAGCAATTCCCAAATAGAATTTACTGCTTCTAACTTTTTTATTTTGTATATTCTGCTCTGCATTATATTTTTCGACAGAATCAACATAGAATTCTTTTGTTGAATCACTCATTCCATTATCTATCATTCTTCATCTCCCAAATATAGGATACCATAAAATGACATTGCATCCGTTCTTTTTTTATCAGTTATACATTTGTTTAACGCAGAATAAAATGCTATATTGTGTTACGCTATAAGAATTAAAAATACATGAGGCGCTTCAATGGAAGATAAAGGCAAATACCAATCCATATTCATTTTGGCAGCTGTTATTTCTATAATAAACGGAATAGCTAGTTTTTTTGAAAATTTTGTTCCTTTTGTTTTATCATTATTTCGCAGTACAAATACTATCCCTGAATACACAACACGGAATAGCGGATTCAATGAATCAACATCAGGGATACTACCGCCATGACTATCAATTACTTTTATCGTTGCAATAGTGCTTGTTTGTTTATATGTTATTTGTGTTGGTGTTACGAATAACTTTACTGAAAAACCTAATTTTAATATTAATAACCTCTTGGCGGTTATTGCTGTTAGTGCCTTCATGGTTATATTAATGGTTGGACTGCGATTCCTCTTTTACTATTTTAGATGATGAATATTTCTTCCTCCAAATTAGTATAAGGCAGTTTCCAGCCGTTCAATACGTTTGGTAATGGGTGGATGGGTGGCCTTGATCATTTCCTTAATGCTCTTTGGCTTCTCCATTGATATCTGGTATAACTGAATTAGTGCGCCAGCTAGTTCCTCACCATAGCCCCACTTCAATGCCAGCATATCCGCCTGATACTCTTGCTCCCTGATATGGTGCATTAAAATCAAATCGCCAATAAACTCCACCAGCAAGAAGAATAAGAAAACTACATTAAGCAAAAACTTCACCAGTCCTGTATCTAAAGCGTTATTGATCTGCCGAAGCTTTTTCATGATCAAGGCAATTGGAAAATTAGCAACATAAGCAAATAAAGCCCTGCCCGTGTCATAGTTATGGAAATGCCCCAACTCATGGGTAATTATCCCTTTCAATGCTTCATCACTCAATAAATCTATACTACCTTTAGTTAATACAAGCGTTTCACGCCCAAATGCGAAAGCGTTTATACTCATGCTTTCTTGTATATATAGTTTTACATTTCGGGTATGGGTAGTTTCTTCTTCCACCATGGCATACGAGTTGCAGACTTCTCTAAATAGCGGGATTAGCCGTTCTTTTTCGGCTCTTATCCTTAGTGGCCTAACACCTGATACCCACCGCCACAACTGTTCTGATGCTGGAAGAAATGCGATTAGGAAAAAGATTATATAAAGCGGGATGATAGCCCCTGCGGTTAATACTCCAAATAGACCCAAGTAAAACAAGTACCAGATTAAATAAGACCAAGAACCAAAAATCTTTTTTGACATAGATAACATTTCCCCATTTATCATAAGATGGGTTTAATATATTCTCAATCTTATCATGCTAGAACTCGGCTTCCTCCTGCTATAATAACAAAACGCCCTTTGCCAGATGTGCGCAAAGGGCATTTTTTTATGGTTCACCCTGAATATAAATCTATTGTAATTCGTACACAATTACGATCATTTGCTGTGAACCAATCCACTCCACTTGCTGGCCTAAAAATTCAGCTACAAAACGTAGCGGGATCAGGGTTCTGCCGTTGATAACCTGGGGTACAACATCCATTTCAGCGGTTACGCCATTGACGCCAACATTCCTTTCGCCTAGCCACATTTGTACATGGTTGCCGTGTGATCTTAGATCAATGCGCCTAAGACTACTGTTCCAATCTGCTCTGCCTCCCATTGCCTCAATGATAGCGCGGATCGGCACCATGGTACGCCCTGCGTTGATTAGAGGCGCGGTGTTATTGGCTGGCGGGTCAATCCCTTCCCAAACATTATTAACGTTCATAAATGGATTGCCAATAAACATCATGATAAAACCACGCTCTGCGACTGTTTCGGTTATCGCGCCTGATGTGCGAACATGCACCCTTGCACTTGGTGGGCCAAGTACTTCGGGAATAAGTGTCGTGGTTGAAGCATCAAAACGAGCTTCCTCTATTACTTCCCTGATATAGAACCAATAATCCCTATTTGGCCTTAGGTTAGGGTCAAAGGTGATTATCCTGTTTAAGCTATGGGCAGGGTTTACCATGATGGGAAAGTCAGTGATAGAAATACCCTCACCCGTGGCAGATGTAGCACGGAATACCCTGTAGCCAAATCGGTTATTTGGCACGGTTGTAAACTCCATCCACACGCCCGTATCTATGGAAGATGGCGGGGCTACGAATTGCGGGATTGAAGCATTTGCAGGTGGCGGTGTCGGGCTTGGTGTTTGTGTTGGTGCGGGTGTCGGCGTAGCGGTTGGCACATTATCAACTACAAGTACATAAAACGCGCCGTCTTTCTCGCCACAAGCCACGAACAGCCCTGCATTATTAAAGGTTATTTGCCCAGAGCGGTTGCCCTGCCTGACCCATGGCACAATATTGCCCTGTCTGTTATTTGTTGTAACAGTCCAAGGCATCCAATCCCAATTGATAACTTCTTCACTTTCAACAATCAAGCTTGTGCCTCTGGCAATGGTATATACAGCTTCATCTCTCCACTCACCACCAGAAAGATCCGTTTCAAGTGGCGTTGAATCAAAATAAAAGCTTGTTCCAAATATCCTGCCAACAAAAAAACGATTATTGTTTCCTGTGGGTGGTGTTGTCGCTTGTGTAGTTAGTCCTGAAAGTGGCAACCACGTCCAAGGTGACTGATTCCAATTTTGACTTCTTATCAGTGCATCTACACCTGGAAAATTAGTATGTGTCCAGAATGAAAAATCAAAATTACGATCAGAGGCAAAGTCACTTCTAAGCCTCACTAGCTCAATAACATGCCCCGAAATATGCCCATTAAAAGCGAATACTTCACCAGCCCTTAATTCAACACTATCCATTGCTTCAGGAATTGCAAGCGTTACGTCTCGGTTAAAGCTTATCGTCCCTGATGGCTCTAAAATAAAATTGTTACCATCAAAAACATAAGCGGGGTGTTGGGAATAATGGTCATGTACGTTGGTCATTGTAACCGTAAGACCTTCCGCATTAGGTAAGTATATTGTAATGCTGTTTATAACTCTTTGCGGACGAGCCAAGACTGGAACGGACAGACCCATTAAAAGTATAAACACTAACAGCAGGCTAACCAGCCTTCTTACTGATTGATTCAACTTCACGGTATTTCCTCCTTCTCAAATTATGCACATAAGGGATGTGCTACCCGTTTATAATTATTATGCTTCTTTGCGTGGCCTTCTCTCCTTCCCTAATACTCACACAAAGAAAAGCCCCTATATTTTTCGGGGAGGTGCAATTTATACAGTAGTCCGCGAAAGGTGTACCTTTTATGGAATCAAATTTTTAAGGTAATTTTATGGCTGCGACATAACGAAACAAGCTTTTTGGTGGATATTGACACCATATAATGCGCCTGATAAGATAAAAACGTCCTTCCGCAAAAGGTACACCTTTTACGGAAAGACGGAGGCTTTATATGAAAGAAATGCAACCGAAACAAGAAAAGTATGCCTATGTAAGGGTGTCCAGTAACAAGCAAAACGAAGCAAGGCAACTGAAAGCCATTCACAAGCTGGGTGTCCCTAAGAAAAACATCTTCATTGAAAAAATCACAGGCAGGAATTTCAACCGCCAAAAGTATCATGATCTTATCAAACGCCTTAAAAATGGCGATATCCTTTATATCAGTAATATTGACCGCCTTGGGCGGGATTATGATGGCATTATTAGCGAGTGGAACAAGCTAACCAAGGAAAAGACTATTACCGTCAAAGTTTTGGATATGCCCCTACTGAATACTGACAGACAAGCCACTGGCTTAATTGATAAATTTACTACGGATATCGTACTGCTTACCCTTGCTTATCAAGCAGAACAAGAATGGCACAACATCAAAACCCGCCAAGAAGAAGGCATTGCGATTGCTAAAGAAAGCGGGAAGCACATGGGACGGCCTAAAGCTTCTTACTCGGAATACGAAGCCCAGATTGTTCAAAATTGGAAAAACGGCCTATTAACCCTTAACGAGGCTATGAAAAAACTTGGACGAAAAAAATCCGCTTTTTACAAATTAGTACATGAGTTGAAACTCATATAAGGAAATGCCCCTTGTGCCAAATATGGCAAGGGGCATTTTTGACTTAGCTCTTAAAACGGCTTATTGATACTAACTTTGGTATGAATCATTTTATCTCGTGAAAGAAAAATAGCTGTCCCCGATCTAAGCATTTTGATATCATCTGGGTGATAGATGAATTCCCGTGTCTTTCTTAGTGAACCAAGTTCGGTACTCTCTCCCTCTTTTATCTGGTAAGTAGCTTGCATTGTTTCCCTAGTGCCAAAAACACTTGCCCAGTGTTCAGCGTTTACAGAGCTATTCTGCCTTAGGGCTATATAATTGTTGCAGTTTTCGATTATCTGCTCTTTGAATTGCGGGGAAACTGCATCAAGATCAGACAAGCTTTGAGTTGCTAGTATGCAAGTAATGTTAGCCGAACGCGATTTATTAACCAGATCAAGAAGTGATGCGGAGGCATACACGTTTATTTCATCCAAGATATAAAATATCCGCTTTTTCTTATGCTCAAAAAATTTACTGACGGCCTTTTTACTGTCAATAACGATTAGATTGCCAATTAATGGTGACATTTCAGGATATAACAACGGATTTAAGATGAATAATATTACTGCGTTTTCTTCCAGTGCTGTATAAATATCAATGCCTGATGCCTCAAAAACTTGGCCAAGATTACTTTCTTTAATCGTGGCAAATCTAGCTGCTGCACTCTCGGCAATTTTACCGCTGATTTTGGCAAGTTCGCTGTCTTCTATGCGTTCTGCTTTTGTTATAAGCTCTTTAACGCTTAAATCTTTACTTAGCTTATTAAAATTATCAACTGGTAAATAGCTGGTCAGGGTTTCAAGTGATAGCTCTATCCCTTCCATAGCCAAAAGCTTTAGTAACCTTTGCAAATATCTTTCGGTGTTGTATTTATAGTGTTCTTCGCTCCAGTTGGTCATGTTTATAAGCATGTCTTTGATAACATCTGTACTGGTATTCTTAAAAGGGTTATATCTGTCGCTTGTCTCTGGCTCATTGAAATTGACAACATATATTTTACGTTCTGGGCAAATTGTCTGGACAATATCTAAAAGCGATCCTTCATCTGTATCGCCTTTGCCATCAATTATCAAGAGAGGATAATCATACTTACTACCCGCCTTAATAAAATTGGATAAAGCAACGGTTTTCCCGCTTCCCGTTGTTCCGCAAACAAAAACATGTTTGGCATTACTTGGGATAAACACGCTTTTTTTATTTGATGATACGCCAATATAAACGCCTTCTTCTGCATCACTGCCATATTTATATGATGGTTTGCTGGTCGCTCGTTTATAATCACGTTCATAATTGAAAACATCATTTTTTGAGATAAAGCTCTTAGCTATCTTATAGACTACGAAAAAAAGCAAGGCGATTATCCCGACAAGCAAAACCCCTGCTATATCTGATCCTAGCACTTGATTTCCTCCAAGCGAATTATTTCCATATTGGCATACTCATTTGCAAAATTTTGGAGAAGTCCCAAAACTTTGTTATCACCTGTAACCCATATTTGCTTGTCATAATTTAGATAATTACTTCGTACATTCTTTTCTAAGTTCGCTTTAGCCTTCAAGGTTAGCTCAACTTCTACGGCATACTTTTTCCCTTGATGGTCAAAGACAAAATCGGGCTGATGTTTTCTTGTCCCAAATCCATCTTTGATATGTAGCTCCCTTTCGCTTTCCATATCATCCAAGGAAAAACCGTATTGTGCCTTTAAGTGGATAAGTGTATCTATTACCCGTACATCATGATTAATTTGTTCTAAGCGGATTTTATTCTCCCGCTTGTTTGCCCCGATTAAAATACGTCCTTTATGAGTTACAGTATATAAATATGGCAAGCCGTATAGGTATTTTTTTCTGGCTAGATATCCGCTGTCAGTCAATGCTTTTAGTCTTCGGTCACAAGCCCGCGCCCCAGTGAAGCCCACCAACACACTCACATGCCTACCCAAGCAAAATTTGAACCGATACACCAGCTTCAAAATTTCTAAGTCTCTTTTTATTATTACCACGAAATGCCCCTTTCTTTTTTATTACGTTTATTCTTTGGCAAGCGCCCCAACGCTACACTTTGTAATAGCATTACCTTTTTGGGGCGTAGATGGGGTTCTCAGGGGTGCTAACCCTTGAGTCGTTTTCTTTTATCAACTTTTCTTGACGGGACAAGAAAAATGCCGTCTTTTTTTGCCTACTTTTTCAACCACATGCACCGCGTGGGGTTATTTGACGGCTCAAAAAAAGTAGATAGTATTCTTTCAAACACAAACCAAATTTCCCCTTCTGCCCATATTCTTATCTTCCTTAAAAAAATTATTTCCCAATCTTACCCTTACGCCGAGCCTTCCTCTATACATTACTCACGTAGTAAGCAAGGGGTCTCGGGTGTGCCTTTCAGCCGAGACCCCTTGCTTATGGAGTGAGAAGATGGCGTAAATACAGCGTATTTCGGCGTATAGGGTAAGTTTTACATATATATTCATTTGTCTTATATGATTAGAACGCCTTTGTCATGGGCATTTTAGTCTGTACAAAATATTTCCTAAGTTATTTCCCAGACTTAGTGACAAGCTTTGGATATGCTAACCATTATGAAATTTCACGTTTAGCACTTTTACTTGATACCCTTCTTCCTTTTTTGATGATGCTGATATTTGTTCTATATAGTTGTGTAAGAATTGCATTTTTTCGCTATTTGTTAAAGCCTTCCAATTGTCGCGGAAGTTGGTGACTATATCATCCACTAGCAATTGGATTTCACCTGTTGGTTCATCAGGCAGATTGATGATTTGGTCTGCATATGCATTCTTTTCATTCCTTGTTATGGCTATCATTTGCTCATAATCTTCAAAAGAAATTCGCTCCCCGATATAAAGATGCATCAGTTCTTTTTCCCGCTTCATTAGCTTGGTTATAGCACTCTCGTATTCTTCACGGAGCAGGGCATTTATACTTTCTTGTTTGCCTTGTTCCTCTGGCAAAATTTCTGGGGTAACGGTGAAGTCTTCTATATCATCCATATAATTTTCAAAAGCGTTTTCCACCTTGTTATGGCTAATCCTTGATGTAGCGCATAAGCCTTTGGAGACATTCGGGCAACGATAGGCACTAAATATAACCCGCTCACCTTCTTTATTCTTTTTATACTCCCCATTGGTTTGCATCCTTGCCCCACATTCCCCGCAGTAAAGCACACCACAAAAGAAGCTGTCTTCTTTGGGGCGTTTAGTGTAAGCCACTCTTTTAATTATTCCGATTTTCTTTTGAACACTATAGAATAGTTCTTCGCTGATAATTGGCTCGTGCTTGCCCTCCGCTTCAAAATAGCGTTCTTGATCATCAAGGGCATATCTAACTTTACCAATATAGGTTGCGTTCGTTAGTATTCCCCTAATACTCGCATGATGCCATGTATCTCCTCGTTTGGGCTTAATTCCCCGATGGTTTAAGTTTCTCGCGATCCCAGCATATGACATATTACCATCAAGGTACATGCTATATACTTCTCTGACAACCTTAGCTTCTTCAAGGTTGATTTTTTGGATTTTATCACCTGGCGCGCGGTCATAACCGTATGATATGGTTGAACCTGCAAGCGTAAAGCCTTCTTTGACTTTCTTTTCACATGCTAGTGTTACCCGCTCGATTGTATTCTCTCGTTCAAATTCGGCAAAGATACCGATTATTTTTAGGAACATTCTGCCTGATGCTGTTTGCGTGTCTATGCTTTCCATCAGTGAATTAAAACCACATTTTGAATCATTAAAAAGTTCGGTTAGTTCAATTAAATCTTTCGTGCTTCTTGTTAGCCTGTCTATTTTATAAACAAGCACATTATTAACCTTACCTTGCTTTATATCATTTATTAGTTCATTTATGGCGGGTCTATCAGTTATGTTTTTACCGCTGATGCCTTCATCTGCGTAAACTTTATATAGCCCCCAATCTTTTATCTGGATGTAATTTTTAAGCTTGTCAATCTGGGCGCGGATTGAATATCCCTCTTTGGCTTGTTCGTCTGTTGAAACTCTGACGTAAACGGCCGTGTTTAGCATTTCTTTTCCTGTCCTTCCTTTTCGGATTCGGACAGAGTTTGATTTTTCCGTTTTTCTTTAGCTATCCTTGGAATAGATGTCTTCATAAAGAAGCTTAGTATTTCTTTTTGCAATTCCTCTGGGAGTACGATCTTTTTCTTGCCTTCCTTGCTCACGTTTACCATAAAGAAAAACCCCTGCACATATATGCTCTTTTCAGCATATGCACAGGGATTTTGTACTAAGACATTCGTTTATAACAATTGGATCATGGACAAGCCTTGATATTACTGGCCTTCTAGGCATACCCGCTTATCTGATACCTCACTTCTGTTACCGAAATACCTATAGATAAAATTGCAAGCTTCACACACAACGCTATCTAATCCCAGATACTAAAGAAAAATGGGTTATCTCGTGAAGGAAAGCGCATAAAGCCAGGCATTCCTTTTACGTAGAAGCGCTGGAATACGACAGTCTTGATAAGCCGCGGATAATAGGCCAAAGGCGGATTAATGTAGATTAGGATGTAATCTAATCCACGCTAATCCGCCTTTGGCCTGTTTTTCATATGAAGATTAGATTAAAGTTAGATAACAGCGGTACAATAGTACATAAGGCGGTGGTATAAATGAATGTAAATATATTAGTAGTTGAGGATGACACAAGGATTCAGGATATGGTTTGCAAATTCTTGCGCAATGAGGGGTGGCTTGTGGACTCGTGTGCCAATGGCAACGACGCGCTAAGTTTATTTTACGACAAGACATACCAGCTAATCATACTAGATATTATGCTTCCCGGGACAAATGGGCAGGAATTGTTAAGGGAACTTCGGCAAATCCGTGACACCCCTGTTTTGATGATGACGGCCCTTTCAGATAATGATAACCAGCTGTTGGCGTTCAATAACCAGGCGGACGATTATGTAACGAAGCCTTTTTCTATGCAGATACTTGTAAAGCGGGCAGAAGCCCTTCTACGGCGCAGCGGGGCCTTAAAAAAAGAAATACAAGCGGGGAAGCTGGTGCTTTTCCCTGAAACCTATAGCGCGGAATATGATGGTGAAAAAATAATACTTACCCCAAAGGAATTTGAAATCCTGACACTGTTTGGGCGCAATGCGGGGAAAATTATTAACCATGAAACCTTACTTACACGCATTTGGGGTTATGATTTTGAAGGCAATGAAGGAATTATCCATGCCAGTATGAAGAAACTGCGGGACAAACTACCCAGCGGTATTATACGGACAATCAAGGGCGTTGGTTATTGTCTGGAGGTGGAAAACAATGATTAAGAGAAGGTTTTCCGGCATTTTTGGCAAAGTCTTTTTATACACAATGATGATTTTATTATTCGTCATCGGCAGTATGTTTTTTATTTTTTCCAATCAGATACAATCCACCATTGCATTAACCCAGCAGCAGCAGTTTTCTGAAACATTAATGCTTTTTAGGGCACAAACACAAGGGCAGCCAACGGAGGATATAATTGCGCTGGCAGAAGATTTTCATAGATGGAATTCTTCTTTCGAACTAAGCCTTCTAGGTGAGGATGGGGAGATTTTATTTCAAACGGACAGCTTTGCAGATCACAACATTATAACTGAAATGTCATATGAGGCTGTAGAAATAGTATCCAGTGAAGAGAGTGACTTATCTATTCATAGATTTATGGTTATGCAGCCGGTTGCATTTTTTCCTTTAGGAAATGGCTTGCATTTGCAAGTGTATGGTTCCCATTCGGGGGCTTCTTTATATAGAGAGATATTGGGCGGGGTGGCATGGGTTTTCGGTATTATTACCATTGTCAGCCTGCTTGCGGCGTTTTTCTTCGCTGGCCGGATTGCGAGGCCTGTACAAAAAGTATCCCTGGATACCCATATGATGTCCCAGCTTTTGCCTGTGGACCCGCCTAAAGCCCGGGCTGATGAAATAGGGCAGCTTTCCAAGGATGTATATGCAATGTATAGCAGGTTAAAGTCTGCGATTTGCCAGCTGGAAACAGAGGTTGAGCGTGTAAAGCAGATGGAGGAAAATAACCGTTATTTTTTCTCTGCCGCTTCCCATGAATTAAAAACGCCTATCACAGCAGTTGGCGGGATTTTTGAGGGGATGCTTAGCGATGTAATTACCCAGGAAGAATATCCAATATACCTTCGTGAGGGTATAAAACTTGTAAGAGAACAAAGTAAACTTGTGTCCGAAATCTTGGAAGTTGTAAAGCTAGACGGCGGGTTGCCATCCCTGGAAAAAGAACCGGTAAATCTGCACCGGTGCTTGGAAGGGGTTTTGGAACCGCTTTTATTTTTTATTGAATCAAAAGAACAACATTTGACCATTGATATTGCAGAGGGCGCAACCTGCTGGATTAATGACAGATTATTTTCAAAGGTGCTGTCTAATGTTTTGCTGAACGCCGCTCAAAATTCCCCGCAGTTTGGAGAAATCCGTATCGCTGCCGAAGAAAAGCCAGGGCTTATAAACCTGACTGTATGGAATGGACGTGCGGAAATACCAGAAGAAATTATTTTAAATATCTGCGAACCATTTTACCGCGCAGACGAAGCCCGTACTTCAGGAGAAGGGCGTAGCGGCCTTGGGCTGACCATAGTCAAAAAAGCCCTTGATTTGATGGGGATACCCTTTGAAATAAACAATGACAATGGCGGAGTTTTGTTTCAGATGGCTATTCCGATGGATATTTTATAGATATAACCACTGTCAAACAGCTTAAGAAACATGGGAACAGCAATGTATACAAGTAGGGGCGGCAACCTAACCCCCGCAGTTTGGCATAATGCAAAGCTGCGGGCGGCAAAGTTGCCGCCCCTACGTGTACATATAGCTGCATAACCTGCTGACATTGGCCAATGCTGACCATAACAAGCACAACCATAAAGTTAGATTAGGGTTAGATTAGACTTAGAATAGAGTTAGATACGGTTGCTAATATGTATTTACCGACAAAACAAAAAGGAGCAATCAAAAATGAAAAAAGTAATTATTGTTTTATCCGTTGCAGCTATTGCTTTAGGGTTGGCAGCATGTGGCCGCACAGCAGAAAATCAAGACACATCACACCAAACAGCAACAGCAGGTATTGAGCAACGAGATGAAGGGATACCTGATGACAATGTCAGTACAATCCCAAGCAGCAATGAGCAAATCATAACCCAGGAACAACTGGTTGGTACGGTACAAACCATAGAAGAAATGAGCATATCCATTGCCACAGTACACGCCACAATTTTTAACGAATCAAGCGCAGGCCCAAATCAGCATATTGTTGTGCCGCGCCCCGACGAGCCGCAAGAACCACAAGAACCGCCAAATATAACAGTACGTCTAACAGAGCACACCATCATCGAAGTCAACGAAACAAGTATAGTAACCGGTGTTGGACAAGTCGCCGATAAAAGAGCCGGGACAATAGATGATTTGGCCCTGGGTGTCTTTGTTATGGCAACAGGAGAATGGCAGGATGATGAATTTGTGGCGGCAGCGTTAACTATTATGCTGCAATAAGAAGATGTGTTCATAGCCGGCATTGAACCCTATGAACATAGCTTCTAAAATCCAGGAGGATCAAAACAATGTATATTATTTCAAACGCATTTAAAAATCTCGCTCGCAATAAGGGGCGGAATATGCTGCTGGCTGCCATAACACTGGCAATCATATTTGGGACAGTAGTGACACTTACAATACACAGCGCAGCAGCAAGAGTTATTGACGAAATCCGGCTGGACATTGGTTCCCGGGTTTGGATAGAGCAGGATATTCTTTCAATGTTTAGGTCTGGTGGTGTGGAGGCACTTACAGAGGATTCGGAACATATCCCCATCAATGATTTTGTTAGGTTTGCTGATTCTGATTATTTAAGCAACGCTGTGCTTAACGCGGATGTTATCCACCTAGTAAGCGAAACCCTTACCCAACTGCAAAGTAATAACCAGGACATACCTTTTAGGCTGCTTGGCCGATCTGTCCCAGAGGAGGATTTGCTCAATATCATCATAGAAGGCAGAATATTTGCCGGTATTAATGAAGCCATAATTGATGACGAATTGGCGCGGCTTAACAATATTTCCATCGGTGACACTATAGCATTGGAGACTTCTTTTTACCGGATTAGAGATTTTATTGACATAGACATTTACCTTCAGGACAAGTTCTTTGAGTTAACTGTGGTTGGCATTTACTCCGCTGATCTTTACGAACAACCCCTTTTCGCGTTTACCGATATTTTCACAAGTTTTGATACTGTTGCGGCAGCGGGGTGGGAATCAAATTTCGGCTTGACCATGAATGTGGAATATTTTCTAAGAAACCCGGACTACCTCCCATTATTTGAAAATGAAGTAAGGGCCAAAGGCTTGCCGGACACCTACATTGTGTCCATAGACCAAGCAGCTTATGACAGGGTGGCCGGGCCCATGCTAAGCATGAAATCTGCCGTGATGACATTTACAATTGTGATTTTGATTCTTGGAAGTATTGTGCTTGCCTTAATATCATTTTTGGTTGTGCGCGAGCGTAAGTACGAAGTTGGCGTACTGCGGGCAATGGGGATGAAAAGGGGTAAAGTTGCCCTTGGCATACTTGCGGAAGGGGCTATGATAACCACTTTATGCCTTGTGATTGGATTAGGCGCAGGCAAAACAGTGGCGCAACCTATTGCGGACAGCTTGCTGGAAAGCAGGGTTGCTGCGGCCGAAGCCAGGTCAGAGGAGTTGGGGCATGACAGGGTTGCCAGTGTTGTTGTGTTTGGCGGTCAGATGCAAACGGTACATAGCATAGGCTATAGGCCGGAAAGTGAAGTAACTGTAGGTTTAAGCGCAGATGCTATTATCCAGATTATTATCATAACCATTGGCCTGGCTGCATTATCAGGCATTATAGGGGTTGGGCTAATCACACAATACGAGCCATTAAAAATTCTTAGAGAAAGAAGTTAGTGAGGGGAAAATATGAGCACACTTGCATTGCAAAATGTTTCATACAAATATGAAGACGCGGAAAAAATCATATTTAGTGACGTAAACATGGGGTTTGAAGCGGGGAAAGTATATACAATCATAGGCAAGTCTGGCGCGGGTAAGTCCACATTACTTTCATTGATATCGGGGCTGGACACAGCCACAAGCGGAAGGGTTGATTTTGAAGGTGAAAATCTTGCCGGAATAAACCGCAACTGCTACAGAGCTCAAAAAGCCGGAATTATTTTTCAAAGCCTAAATTTGCTGACCAATGCCACGGCAATAGATAACATTATCCTATCAATGAATATAAGCCAGGATGCATGGGCAAGCAGCAAACGCAGTTTGCCGCCAGCCAGCGTAACAGGAAAAAACAAAAAAGCACGGGCCCTTGAACTTTTGGAAAAGGTAGGTATTTCTCAGGAAAAAGCCTACCGCAAAATCCTTAAACTCTCTGGCGGCGAACAGCAGCGTATTGGTATTGCCCGGGCATTGGCCCATGACCCCATACTGATTGTGGCCGATGAGCCCACAGGCAACCTAGATGGTGACAACGAAGCAAAAGTTCTGGAAATATTTAAATCACTGGCCCACGACAATGGAAAGTGCGTGATAATCGTGACCCATTCAAAAAATGTGACCGCCATTGCCGATGAAATATGGGTCTTAGAAGAAGGTCATTTGTGTAGGAGGTAAGCGCCATGTACGCCATTGAACACGCGCTTTTTAATCTTGGAAAGAATAAGGGGCGCAATATTTTACAGGGAATAATAATCTTCGCGATTATCACCGCCTCGGTAGTAACATTAGCAATTTCCAGCACCACAGGGGCTGTTATTTATGACACAAGAAATGAGCTTATGCGGATGGTGCGTGTTGCGCCTATGCATATTATGTATGGGAACAGGTCAGTTTCTCTTGAAGAATTTGAGTATTTTGCAATATCTGAGTACTTATCCGGGGCAGATTTAAGAGAAAGCCATAACAGCATAAGTGGTATTGAGGCAGTATATTTTCTAAAACAGCCAGACATGCTGGCAAATTTTGAAGCCGAACTACGCAGCAAAGGCCTGCCAGATAATTATTCCGTGACATCAGAGGCATTAACATTTGAATATGTAGCAGGGCATTTAGAAAATCTGCAAAATCTTATGCTTACATTTCTAATCATTGTGCTTGTACTGGGTGCATTTATTATGGTGCTTTTATCTGTAATATCTATCCGGGAGCGGAAATATGAAATTGGCGTACTGCGGTCTATGGGGATGAAAAAGAAAAAAGTTGTGCTGGGGCTTTGGACTGAAATACTTGCAATTACCTGTATATGTTTTGTGTTTGGCATGGGCGCGGGGGCAGTACTGTCTCAGCCAGTATCCGGCATGATATTGGTTGGGCAGGCAGGTTATGCAAATATTAATGTAACGGTAAACCTTTTGACCGCAATGCAGATATTGGGGGTATCAATTTTACTGGCCTCCATCGGTGGCATTATATCCGTCAGCCGGATTACTAAATACGAACCTATAAAAATCTTAATGGAGCGGAATTAGGGGGCAGCGATATGGTGTGTTTAGAAATGCAAAATGTATCCTACCGCTATGAAGGCGGGGCAGATTATGTATTGAAAAATATCAGCGCATCCTTTGAAAGGGGCAAGGTTTACGCAATTGTTGGGCAATCTGGCGCGGGAAAATCTACACTTTTGTCGTTGATTTCCGGTTTAGATATCTGCAAAGACGGTGATATTTACTACAATAGTGTAAATATGCGGGAATTGGACCGCGATGTTTACCGCTCCAAAAGCGCGGGTGTAATATTCCAAAGTTATAATCTGCTTCTAAACTCGGCAGCGGTTTATAATATAACCCTTTCTATGAACATCACCGGTGGCAGCATCAAAGAGCGGAAGGCTAAGAGAAATTATGCTTATACTTTGCTTGACAAAGTTGGCATTGACCGGGAAACTGCTGGCCGGAAAATCCTGAAACTTTCTGGCGGCGAGCAGCAGCGTGTGGGAATAGCCCGGGCAATAGCCCATAACCCTGATATAATTATTGCAGATGA
>Ga0131853_10005984_pt1 | contig 21955 bp, 15 predicted proteins | sample TergutLab28metaG_FD_92764 | JGI IMG/M metagenome (GOLD analysis project Ga0131853, IMG submission 92764) | Labiotermes labralis P1 segment gut microbial communities from Petit-Saut dam, French Guiana - Lab288 P1 (version 2) (version 2) | ecosystem: Host-associated > Arthropoda: Insects >... | reverse complement strand
ATCTTAGATGTTGTTCCCAGGGAGGACGGAGCTCGTAACTCTGGTTAAGACGGGGAGTCGGGCAGGCAGCACACACTCTCAATAATCCCCAAGTAGAATATATTGGAGTTTTATTGTGCAAGATTATGGAGTAATAGCATTTAGAACAAAAATGTATAAGTGACAATTCTCGCCAGTGGACTCTTCATTACCGTTCGTACTCACTGACTGTCCAGCTTCATACTCTGCTGCTCAGACACAGTTCGAGCTACACAGCAGACTTGTTACATGTCTTGCTGCACACACTGCTCGTGCGATACACTTAGCGAGTCCAGTCATAAACAAAAAAGATACAGAAGGAAATTATATTCCTCCCATGCCTGGTCTTAAGAGAGGCGAGAACTGAGCATTAGTAAATTTAGCTTATGACTAACATACAGTAATGTAAAAATGCTAAAAGGAAAACCACAACAACAACAAAAAAGTGTGTCAACTGCACAACACATCACATTCTTAAACACATCAGCAATCTTATATGGAAACCTTGTGAGACGGTAGTATCAGAGCCCATTCAACATAGTAACTTCAAGTTTTTATGTTGAAAATCATTTGTAAAGTACAAATTTTCAGTATATTTCCTTTTCTAAGAAAAATGAACAACAAGAAAAATGTGAGCACATCTAATATCTTGATGTGACAACGTAATGCAAAGTATAAAATCCATATGAAATGTTACAAACACACCCACTAGTAAACCCATGGCAGTAATTCACAAGATCTAATGCCTCAGAAACCCAATAGCAACCACAACTGCTTGAAATATATGCCTATATTTCTTGCACATTTATTGGTGCTTCAATTACATACATATGGTTGGTGCACCTCTAGAAAAGCAAGGATAAACCAGCCAAAAAAAAAAAATATCTCAAAGGCAACAGCGACAAAACAGAAGATAACACAACACGCAAAACAATGTGCAGTAACAGGCAGCACAAAATCTATTCCAAAAGTGTAAGCAATTTGAGTCTCCGGCAACCTTCAAAAACCAACCTGCAAGCAATCATAACTTCTCTGCCCAAACATACCCAATATACAAGACTTACGGTTCTCCGAACAGTGTTCACTAAGGTTCACATCTCCTGGATGTTACAGTGTGTCAGTGGCTGAAAGTTCCTGACAGCTCAGTGTTAATACTGCAGAAGGCTGAGTCTTCACACTACATCACAACAGCTGCACAGTTTATTTTATCAGTTACAAGTAAAAGTGCCTATTTTTGCCTTGGTTTTTCTTAAAAGAAACAGTATTGAAAAATTAAAATGCTTATTTGGTATGCCAATCTTAAATATATATTCTTCACTTGGCCATTTTTCTTTAGTTTGTTGTCATGTTTTGACTGCTTTATGCATTAAATAATAATCAGGTGATCTAATAATGGTGGACAAAACTGGTTCTGTGTACCATAAAACAAGAGTGATATAGTACACAGACTGTACCACCGTGTTCTTTACCTTCCAAATGTAATACAGCTGTATGATACATGTGTATATATATATATATATATATATATATATATATAAAATTTAATTTACGCCCATACAAAAATTAGCGCCTTTCTCGAGCTGACTGTCATGAAACTCATAAATTCTCAATAGCATTACACCAAATTTCACCTGAACTGGCAATACATGTGGAAAGCAGGCATAAAAATTCATTTATACCTTTACATTAATTACAGGTTTCACTGTGTCAGTTTTCATGAAACACAGTATAACTTGGTAAACTGTTGTGGACATGTCCTGTACCAACTTCTTCCCAAATCATATGAAAAATGTAGAAGGCACATTCAAAATTTCAAATATTTTACATCCTCAGGTAACGTATGGCTTTCACTACACCTATTTCCATGGACTTGTAATTGCTCCACAGCATTACAAGGAAATCTGCTACATGGTATTGCACTGAAATTCCTCAAGCAAATATGGGAAGTATGGGCAGATATACAGTAAAGTGTGACTGTCACTGAGCCAATTTTCGCAAAACTCTAAATTGCTTGGCAACATTTTGTTAGAACTTCTACACATAATTTCATAAACATCCAACAAATGGTTCAGTTGCTCATACTAGGTCATAGACAGATGGACAGACATGGTCTCCACAGAAAGCCTATTTTATAACTTCATACAGAACACCTAAAGAATAAAGACTGGTCACCCACAAACCAAATCAAGAAAACCAGCAAACACTAAATGAAGGATTTTATATATGTGTAAGACATTTTCAGAGAGGATGTAATTTGTACAGGGTTTTGCGCCAGACAACTGAGTTTCAGTTCCCACAGTAAAATTTTTCTTCATCGCCATAGCTTTGGGGTGCTCTCAGCTGTCTACTTAAAGTGTACCGAAGCAGCCAGAGCATGAAGCTAACCATTTGCCTCCATCTGTAGTACAATCACTGTTGGATTGACTTTGATACAAAGGAATTAATTTGTATTCCACTGCACAGCACATTATTAACTGACTGCATGATTTGCACTATTTTCTTCTTGCCCATAATAATATAGTAACAAGTTTCACAGTACACATGTGACATATTATCAGCCACATAGTTTCCAGGTTTGAAATAAGCAAGAGTTATCACAGTGTAAATGAAACAGTTCTAATATGTTCTTACAGTAATAAAACTTCCAATATTCTGGACAGGAGGCAGATGCTTTCTAAGTATTTCTCTGAGTTGGGTTCATTAAGCTTCCTCACAAACGCTTGAAAGAGAGTTGAGATAACATAGTTGGCATACTAGCTGGGATACAGGCTGTATGTCTGAGAAACCATGGTTCAATTCCTGCATGGGCAAGAGATTAATCTCTTCTCCAAAGTGTCCAGGCCAACTCTGGGACCAACCACCCCTCATATTCAGTGGGTAAGGAGCCTCTTTCCCCAGGGAAAATTGGCTGCAACATGAAGCTGACCATTCACTCCCCTCCAATAACAGGTCATTCACAACACATATTTTATAACCTTTCTTAACATGATTCAGAGTACCCTGCCATCAGTACACCATCACTTCTAACAGTGCCAAGTCAATATGACCATATACCAGATAACTATAAATGCTGGAATAGCAACCAGTCATGCTTGTTGGTGAAAGAGACTGGTAACACATGTAGATTTTCCTTTCTTAATTAAAGTACAATACATAATTAGCAACAAAACATTCCTGATATTGTGTGACGACAAATGTAGGCCATCTAGTCAACGGAATGCAGGCCAAAATCACAATATAAAGATAGCTAACAAAATGGGGCACACTGCAAATACAGGGAAGTGGTTCCTCCTACAAGACAAAGCGTGGCCGCATATGTCATTATTCATCAAAGAATTTTTGTCAGTATGTCAAATTATTATATTGCCACACGAACCATATTCTTCAGATTTGTCATAGTGGGATTTTTTCTCATTCCTATGACTGAAACAAGCATTGAGAGGCCATCGCTATACTGACATTCAGGCCAGTCATATGGCAGTGACAAAGCGGCTCTGCAACATTCCTGAGTGTCTTCCATGACTGCTTCAAACGTCTAGAAATGCTGGAAGCAGTGTATTGATGCAGGAAGAAGCTGTTTTGAAGGAAATCCTTAGCTCAAGAGCATAAGTACACCATACTCATTTTTATACTGCCAGTCTCAAAACTCTCCAGACACAGGTTGTATCTGGGCAAAACAACAAATCAAAACTACATGTAAGCAGAAATTAAGAGCAGATTAAATCTGGGGAATTACTGCTCCCACCCAGTACAGAATCTTTTATCTTACCAAAGTAATCCAAAATCTTAAAATCAAAATATACAAACTATAATATTGCCTATCAATTTACATAAGTGTGAAAATTGGTCTCTCACATTATGAGAAGAACAGCAGCTGAGGGTGTAGGAGAATTGGGTGGTGAATAATACATCTGGACATAAGAAGAAAGAAGTTACAGGCAGTAAAAAACAACTGTATAATGAGAAGGTTGGTTCATGATCTGTATTCCTTATGTGATATTGTTCAGGTGGGCAAATCAAGGAGGAAGAGATGAAAAGTGCACACTGGCTCATGTGGTGGGGATAAGTGAAATGCACACAGGGAAACGTGCAGGTATGAGACCACTTGGCACTGTAGGTGGGATGACAATACTGCTACAGTGGTTCTTAAAGAATCAAGATGGTAGACAATGGGCAGGACTAGGACAAGTAGTGGGCCCTTCTGCGATGTGATGCTGTGACACTGCGTACTCACCTAACAATGCAGTGTCTCATCCCACGAGATCTCAATCTGTGCTCCATACTTTGTGATTATGCAAATAACAAGTCACATTTCTGAGAGAGAATTACAGAATTTTACAAGGAAAGAATTATGTTTACTTCCTTTGCAGGCACAGAAAGATGCATGCCCAACTTTTCTGCAACTTACTGACTTGTTAGGCATCCCTCATATCAAAAATATTTCATCCCATTTCTAATTTTAAGTGTAGGCTAAATGCCATGTTTGGCCAATCAAGGGATGCTGACATGCAGGAAAGAGTGGTTAGCACAAAATTTGACAGGCAATGTGATTTTCCAAAGGCAAGCAAGAGTACACTAGCTGCACTGAGATGGACTATGGGATCCAAGAATGTCAAAGTATAATCTAATAGTGGAGTTTGTTTCCATGTGGATAAACAGGTGTGGGAAAACTTACTATACGTTACCATTACTCTTATATACACTGATTCACTGTTGAAGTTAATATTGCTCATTCCATAATCACCAGCATATATCAAGATATATCTAGCACATTTAAATAATTACTATACCATGAAATGTTACCTATCTTACAATTTTACACAATGTCAGCTGTGTTCAAAAGTGGCTAATTTCATTTTACAAGACACTGTTCCATGATGATAGTCTCTTGTGGATCAAATCATGTAGGAATCTTCTGTGTGATATTACAATATAAATATCTAAGGAACAATTTTGTGCATTTTGTGAATTATTCACCATTCTTTACTTATTCGTAGCTACTTTCGTTCATTGTTGTATTATGAAATGACCAATGTTTGGTAATGTATTTGTAACATCCAACTTTAACGGGTAACACAAACACAAAATTTTGGTCCAGTGGTCATTCCTAATTTCCGTTTTCACGCAAACATGCCCCATAGTTTGATTACTTGACACTGATGTTGTGAAACTATCACTACTGGTAATGATTACAAATTTCTCAAATTAAGACTGTATCTGGTCATTTCTTGAGACTTCTCAATTTTGTCTTAATGTGGCTCCTCTTGGCATACATGACTCTTTTTAGGGTATGGGGGTATGCTTATTGAATGGTTTATGTATAAAAGGTATTGGTAAAATTGTCCCTGCTCATGCTATAAAAGGCATACAGGGGGAGCAGAAGTATAGCTGTGCTCACTTTTAGTGTTACACTCAGACATGGGGAGTGGTCAGCCTCATTCCTCAGCCACTTTATCCCCAGGGAAGTAACCCTTCTATGCACCGAACAGGATGATGGGTGTACCTCATATCCCATCTGGATGCTACTGGAATTAAGAAAAACCTACACTTGGGACTGAACCCCGGACCATCCATTCCACAGCCCAGTCACCATACTGCTTTCACTACTTCACCTCAAAAGGTGAATGTGCTAAACCTTCTATGATGCCAGTTTTTAAGTTCTAGCTACTGCCCAGGACAGATGGTTTTTAGCAGGACCTTTAAATGCACTGATAACCATAAATGTAACTGAAGATGAGAGAATGTAAAGAATCAGAGGTCCATACAGTACACTGAAGCCAGCATGTAACTATTACTTAATAAAAAAAAAATGAATACACTATGTGGTTTAATTAATTTCACTACCAATACAGAAATAGCCCAGTTTTCACAGAGATTGTTAAGGATGAGGGAGGCTGACCTGTCTGACTAGTTGGCCTATCAAAACTTGGGTTGCAGACTTCTTGACTGCTACACAGTAGCACAGTGTTTTATTTCAAACCATCAGAACATTTGTTAAGACACTCAACTGTCCACCCCGGTCACTACTCATCCCTTGAGACAGGCTCTCGCGCTGCCATCTTAGCTGGCAGGAGGATTAAAACACAGCTGTATGGAACATAAACGTATAATCTAGAGTAAAGCAGAATACAGTACAGTACAGTAGGACAGGCACCAGAGTGATCCTTGGAACTTGACCATTGCCTGTCTTCTGTGCAACCCTTTGCTTAAGGATTCAGTAGCCCTGCACAGTACCCTGCTGAAGGAGACATCAGCAAAGTCACCCGGTTTCACAAAATGATGGCCCAAATATCTAAATCTTAACACTGCCTGTGTCCCAATCAAAAGAATGTGTGAAGCCATTTTAGATGCCCCTTGGCATCTATCACACCAAGGAATGTCTACCAGCCCCAGTTTAAATAATGACATTTTAAATGACAGTGTCCAATTAGCAATCTGTCATTGTTCATATCTGGTTTCTGCTCAGGTTGAGTACTTCCCCAGCTCTTCTAGGAGAGGGTCATTTAAGCAAGCCCTTGAACTGCCTTCGTCCATGAATGGACTGTCAAGACTCCCCACAATATACAATTTAAGTTGTCTATTCATACAAAAACAGCATGCTTGGATTCAAATCAACTCACCATACATAAGTGCACATCCTGTGGGTAGCCATGACGTAATTATTTTCTTCTTACATTTCTCAGATTAATAGTTCTGTTCTTCTAAACTAACTAACTAATTCCATGGAGCAGAGTCTTTTTTAGAAGATTACAGTCATTCAGATGGTACAGATATTTGCCACATTTTTTGGAAACTGTATTTTCAACATGGTGTTCGCGACAGTCTGCCAGTGGTCCCTAGTCTAAGGCAGCTGAATCCAGCGCTACCCTCCTACCCTTCTACTTTAAGAGCCATCTTAACATTATGTCCAAATTAACTTACATACAAGTTCATGTCTAAAGAACATAACGACCAGCCTATAACTAATATAGTAAAGGAAGAGAGGGGTGATTTGGTTGCAGGCTCCCACAGTATTGTGGCTAGATGGAGAAACCATTTATCTCAGCTAGTGAATGTACATGAGGCTAATGATTTTTGGCAGACAGAAACACACACAGCAGAACCACTAGTGCCTGAGCCAAGTGCCTTTGAGGTTGAGTTGGTTATTGAAGAGCTAAAAAGTCAAATCACCACATATTGATCAAATACCAGCAGAATTGATTAAAGCAGGGGGTAAGACAATTTGCTGTGAGATTCATAACTTATTATTTCTATTTGGAATGAGGTGGAATTGCATAAGGAGTGGAAGGAGTCGATCATTGTCACTAAAAATAATTGTGGATTATCATGTGGATTCCAATGCAACAGGTCAACTGCTGATCATATGTTCTGCATTCATCAAATACTTGAGAAAAAATGGGAATACAATGAAGCAGTGCATCAGCTCTTTAAAGACTTCAAGAAAGCTTATGATTCAGTTAGGAGGGAGGTCTTGTATAATATTCACATTGAGTTTGGTATCCCTAGGAAACTGGCAAGGTTAATGAAAATGTGTTTGAATGAAACCTATAGCAGAAACAGGGTAGGCAAGAATGTATCTGACATGTTTCCTATTAGGATGGCTTGAAACAAGGAGATGCTCTATCGCCATTGCTTTCAATTCTGGTTTACAGTACACCATTACGAAGGTTCATGTAAACCAGGATGCTTTGAAATTAATTTGTACATATCAGCTTGTGGTTTATGCTGATGACATTAATATAATGGGAGGAAGTGTACATACTATAAAGAAAAACGCAGAAGCTTTGGTAGTGGCATAAATGCTGATAACTCTAAGTACATGGTCATGTCTTGAGATCAGAATGCAGGACATGGTCACAATTTAAAGACTGATAATAGTTCCCTTGAAAGGATGGATGAGTTTAAATATTTGGGAACAACTTTAACAAATCAAAAATCTATCCAGGAAGAAATTACGAGCAGATTGAAGTCAGTGAATGCTTGCTGTCATTCGGTGCATTATCTCTCGTCTTCCGGTTTGCTATCCAAAAATTTAAAGATTAAGGTACACAGAACTATAATTTTGCCAGTTGTTTTGTATTGGTGTGAAACTTGGTCGCTCACATTGAGGGAGGAACATAGGCTGAGGGTGTCGAGGGGGATATTCGGGCATACGAGGGACAAGGTAAAAGGGGAATGGAGAAAACTACATAATGAGGAGCTTCATGATCTGTACTTCTCACTGAGAATTGCTCAGGTGATAAAATCGAGAATGAAATGGGCTGGGCATAGATGGCGTATGGAGTAGAAGAGAGGCATATACAGCGTTTTGGTGGGGAAACCTGTGGGAAAGAGACCACTTGGAAGACCCAGGCATAGATGGAAGGACAATATTAAATTGATCTTCTTTAAGTGGAATGTGGGGGTATGGACTGGGTCGATCTGGCTCAGGATAGGGAGAGGTGGCGGGCACTTGTGAATGCAGTAATGAACCTACGGGTTCCACAAAATGCGGGAAATTTCTTGACTAGCTGAAAACCGGTTAGCTTTTCAAAAAGGACTCTACTACGTGGAGTAAGTTAATCAGTAAGTACTGTCTATATGTTGCTACCGGATCAGGAAGGTATACTCCAAAGATTTGTAAAGTGCGTACGAAGTATTGTTAGTTTCAACTCGTACTTTAGTTACGCAATGGTTTGTTTTTACTGTTATTTCTAACCTAAAACAATCAGTTACTCTGCAATACTAACGTTTTGAAAATATGAAATGCTTTGATCGAGATGAACCGGACACATACTACAGTTCTAGCAACTATCGCCTTTACCGACACAGTACCGTAGCCACAGTTCATGTACCGTAACTAACCGGTTCAGCTGCACCTGCTAGCCGTGCCATGTTGGTGTTGCATCACAATATACACCGTGGCTGCTCCATGCAGCGCGGTAACCGTGTGTTTAATATATTCCGTGCTGATAAAGTAAAACATGGCGTCGTGGTTGTTACGTAGCTGCTTTAATGCGAATATATTTCGCAAAGGAACTTTTTGTTCCAAAAGTGGAGCGTATATAAACACAAGAATTGTAGACATATATAAATTAGAACCAGTGGGATCACATTTGTCAGTTAAGGTTATTGGTTATTAATATATTACGCTTCAACACTTCTGTGTTGTATCCACAGTATTGAAACCTTGACCCCATTTCCTCTGCTTACCTCAATGTTTTGCTTTCCCAACAGAAAGTTATATGGTAATTGACGTTTGCATTGACTTGCACCGTAGCTACATAGCATTTATTTTGTATTACAAAGTTATAACTTAAGCCCAACTGTAGTAAGCGGAGTGGTATAAAAAGGCGTTGGTTTATTCCAGGGTTGGGTGAGAGCCTTGAGAAAGATGAAGGACAACGTATTTATTGATGTAAGTGATGGTTCCTGTGCAAAAAAGCTGCAAGTTTTGATTTCTAGAACAAAGTATACCAAAGGATTGACATATGGTGCTGCAGTTGAAGCTGCTGGCCCTCTTGTGATGAACAGAAGTGGACAGTTGGAGTTAGCTGCCGAAGATTTAACTGTAGTTGGTGCATGTGTTGTTACAGATGATTATCCATTTGCCCCCAGAAAATCATATCCTCCAGATTATGTACGGCAATTCTTGCATTTAAGGCCCAGGACAAACACATTTGGGGCTTTGTTAAGAGTCCGAGATGTAGCATCACAAGTTATTCATGAATATTTTCACAGTAAAGGGTATATACATGTTCATACACCAGTCTTGACATCAAATGACTGTGAAGGAGCAGGGGAAGTCTTTCAGGTAAAGCCTGATAGTGAAAACTTGATCAAAGAAATGGCAAAGGATGGAATGTCATTAGATGAAGCATATTTTGACTCGAAGACCTACCTTACTGTTTCAGGACAACTGCATTTAGAAGCTGTTGTTAGGTAATCATTCTCATATGCTTTAATTTTATAAGTAATGAAGACTCAGTTGCATTTATGAACACACATGTCATTACATCATTTGGTTTTCAGAGGCCTGAGTAAAGTGTACACGTTTGGGCCAACATTCCGTGCAGAGAACTCTCGTTCTCGGCTGCATTTAGCCGAGTTCTACATGATAGAAGCAGAAGCAGCATTTATTGACTCACTAGATGAACTAATGAAAGTAATGGAAAATTTGATAAAATATGTTACAAGCCAAGTGATGGAGAAGTGTGCTGATGATGTAGAAATGCTACGTTTAGCTGATGGAAATGAAGGCTTTGCATTATCCGTTCTTGAGAGACCATTTGAAGTTATGACATATGACCAGGCTATTGATATCTTGGATAGGCATTCAGGAAATTTTGTTTCACAAGTAAGGAAAGGGCAGGGACTAGGCAAGGAGCATGAACTTTATCTTGTGAAACATTGTGGTGATTGTCCTGTTTTTGTGGTAGACTGGCCTCATGACATCAAGCCATTCTACATGAAACAGAGCCTACAAGATAATTCAAAGGTATTTACAGTAATTTAACTTCCGTATAATACAAGCTAGTGTTATTCATATTGCAGTCTGCTGCATGGCACCACAATAGTCTGGCAGTTCCTCTTGTCATGAAACTGCAGGAAATGTGTTCCTCAGAAATGTTTGTGCTTGCCTACCAACCAATTTTGTCATAACCCAGAAGATCACAGTATGAATCTTTATCACTGTGAAAACCTCAGATCACATAACCCTAGCATGTGAGGTGGCACAGATATTAGGATTATGGTTTTCAGGGATATCTGCATAGGTAGCTTCCAGGGTTTCAGAGGAGCATGCTACCTGCATCTTCAAAATTGTCATGTAATAAAAGTGAGGTCATAGGAATTTCGAAGTGCAGTGTGTTTGTTCCCTAATATAGTATACAAAATTGCTGCTCTTAAAGTTTATTATAAGCTTAGAAAAATTGGAACAGTGAATTGCCAATCTGCTGAAGTTTCCCACATCAAATTTCAACAAACGTTATTGCAGGTTTTAGAGTACATGAAAAAAGGCTGTTTATGGCTTTGTACAAACTTCGGTTTATGAATCATTGTAGCTAAAAATCAGAATTGCCCAACAACTTGGTGGAAATCTACCATATTCAGTTTAAACATAACGTGGTAAGTCCACTTATGATGCAAGTTTTTAGGTTTTCACAGTGGTGTAGTTGAGGTTTCCATTCTGGGATATGATACCATGTCACTGAGTAATGGAATCAATATCCCAGTGATGTGGCATCACATCCCAGAAGTGGAAACCTCCATGAAATATTACACATCAAGCACGATTTCTTATAGATCCATGATCCTGAAAGTGCAAATTGCACAACTCTTGGTGGAAGACATACTTTGTTTCAGCAGAATCTGTAAAATGGTTTGTGGGATACACAGAATAATGTATCTATGAACTTGTGTAACTTGGGCTTTTTTTAAAGGATTAGGTGTCTGAAAATCAGAACTCACCATTATTGGTAGGATTTCAAAAACTCTATGAAGCAGTTCATGAAATACATGGAACAGTCTGTATATAGTCCTATGTAAATGAGTTTCTGTTGTGGATGAATATACCTGAAAATCAAAATTGCATGATGTTTGCAGAAATTTATCACATCGAAGTTCCATCTGTTCATTTATGACCTTCGGGAAGCCAGGCTTTATTAGAGATCAGGATGGCTGACAGGTGGAATTGCCTGTTGACTGAAATGTTGGATTAAGGGAAAAAAAATACCTTTTAATGATTTTGGTTCTGATTCTGTCTCAGATGTGACCTCAGGAAGCCCTTGTTTTGGCTTTGTAGAGTATGTGTACATTGTATGGGGCCTTTATGTTTTTGTCCCATTGGAGTTGACACTAGAGTTCGTGACGTGCAGCACCACTGCTGCATAAAGGGTTAAGCAGAATTGTTTCTGTATACCTAAGTAACATGCATGTTTTAAATGAAGCATCCCAAGTCTCTCACCTAAAGCCTGTGGACTTGAATAAGTTGGAATTTTAAATAGTTACTATATGTACTTTATGAACTTCAGAAAACTTGTTGAATGTACCCTTGCATTATCTTTAGGTTTCAGCTGTTGATCTGCTGGGTCCTCGGGTAGGAGAGCTTTGTGGGGGCAGTCTTCGAGAAGACAGTTTCATACTACTGCAAGATAGACTGCACAAGGTGGGTTTGTATGAAACTTTGGGATGGTATTTAGAACTTCGAAAATATGGCAATGTACCATCTGCTGGTTTTGGAATGGGCTTTGAGAGGTTCTTGCAAATGATCCTGGGCATTCCAAATATCAAGGATACAATACCATTCCCAAGATGGCCTCACAACTGTAAATTGTGATGTGGGATTCATTGACTGTAACTGTTACAAGTGTCTGCCTTTGTAACTGATTAAAGTATATGCGAGTGTTGTCTTTTATTGAAGTGCTGTGCCTCCCTCTGGTGTTGAATATCCAAGCATAAATTCCAGTAAATTATGCATATGACTGACTGAATTGGCAATGGAAAGGAATGTAGCAAAGGCTGTATTTGAAAATTATAACACAAACTTGCAAATCAATGCTCTTTATTTATTAACTAGGTTGGTACTTACTATACTAATTGAAAACAAAATATTCCCTGGATTTGAAGTACATGTTACTTATGAAGAATTCTGTTGAACTGAAGGAACAATCAGGGCATACTTTTATAAGCATGAATTAAAAGGGTCTTTCAGTCATTTTTCAAAGTTTATATTCTTCACAAACGAAATACCAGGAAACTAGTGTTCCATATCATTGAAGAAGCATTTTAATTTAAACTAAATCTAATATGGGATGGGAAACTGGAAAAGGATACTATTTTTATGTAACAAAATAACCTTTTTTTTTCTTTTGTTCCAAAAAGTACTAATATATACAAACCATACAGCTAAACATCATACAGTGCAGCCTTTACAGTTGCCAACTAAAATGTTCAATAAAAAAAAAATCACTTTTTCAAGTGCAGAAATGAAACACACAAGTATGCAGTTTCTAAATACAAATGCATTAATGTTCTTTATTCCATTTGTTCATCATAAGTCCCAACTGCAGATATATTATTCACATAACTATCACGAACTTCACTACTATGATTTCCACACATTCAGTCACACAGTCCCGTAACTCTCTATGTGGATATGACTGTTTTGATTTGATAAATGTGTACGCATAAATTCAGACACCCACTTCACATTATACAGCACAATCCAGACAGCTCAGTTCCTTTCATCACAGGAGGCAATTCTGTCAGTTTTCTTCCTACCAAGCGAGGTTTTAATTGTACAGGCTCGACACCAGGGGGAGGAGGTTCCTGTGAGTCCACATCTTCTTCGCCTGTTCCTTCTTCCCCCGACTCTCTGTTGACTTCAGCAGGTACGGGGCCAGGCTCATCATCAGTACTTTGGTTTGCTGTCGGAACTTCTGTCTCTCCTTCACTTTGTGATTCCTTAGCTGCCACTGAAGTAAGGGATTTCATGATGTTTATTTTAATCTTACCTTGGACAGGGCCAGATGTGATCTGTGGAGAATCCTCAAAGTTAACATTACCGTCAATAGAACATGCTACAGCAGTGTGTGTTGTGTCAGCAGCGGGGGCAACAGGTTCCACCTCCTCGTCCACATTTCCTCCTTCTGCTTCCTGTTCCTCTGGCTCAGCCTTAACCTCATTTTCAGGTTCTTCTTTAATTTCTGTGGCTTCTGTAGGTTCCTGAGTTTCATCTTTTATAGGGCATACCTCATCCAGTGCAGGTTCAAGTTTTACATTCTCCAGCTGGCCTTCAATATCATCTACCTTGTTAATGTCAGTGTTTCCTTCTTTGGTCACAACATCCTCACCTAGAAGTAAGTGTTATTTTCAGGATTATTGTTTTATGAAGTCTGGTTGTTTTTATCAAACATATCACATAAATGACAACTGAAGAAAAAAAATGGAGAGATAGGAACTGAAAGCAGACTGCCTTCACCCCAAAATGTTTCTGCAAAAAATCGAAAGAACTCTTCTTAGCAGAGCACAAATAAATTTTATTAGCAAAAATTCCATTGGATTGTGGACAGATTTCTTAAACGGATAAGAGCAGTGACTGCAAGGATGTTCAGGCAGCTGAAAAGGAAAATTGCAGGAATGTACACGCATGTGGACACTACAGCTATAGTGGAGGGACTGAAGTGATGGGTGTTGGAACAATAATTCTGCTCTAATCTGGAAATGTGTTGCAAACTGTCGAGCATTAAAACCTAGAACCACTAATACACATGCACTTTGATTGGCTTGCCACCCATGGAAAGGTCAACTTGTAACACAATGAGAACGAATGGAGTCTTTTTCCAAGCACGTGGATATCCATGAGTGTTCCTAGTACACCCATTACGTACACCACTGATTCTTCAATGGGTGAACTTGCCAAGAAATGTCTTGCAGAAGGCTGAATTGTCAGATGTTTCAATAACTAGTCACACACACACACACACACAGAGTTCAAAATATGCATAATATACTTAACTCCAACAACTGGAAATTTAAACCAAACTGGAGACACTGACTCTGCTTTTCCTGCTGATAGATTTGTCCACATGTTGAACAGCAAATAATGTGTACAACCATACAATACACAGAACAGTAGGTCTATTTTATGTCATCTATGGTATGTGATAGCAAAGCATATGGGTGGGGAGCAACTGCAATGGTGTGGGTAGGTACTGCTATACTTCTGTTATGAATAAATATATGGGGAGGACACTATTTATGGTTGGACATAAAGCCAACATTTGTTGCACTTTCAACGACCAGAAAATCACTTGGGGGGGGGCAGTTATGTTCCCTACAATGTTGAACAGCTCATATTTTCGTTACTCCTTTCAATGTTTAGTTAACATTAACGACTCTGGCTTCAGCCTGTTAATTTTTTGGTGCAGGCAAACATACCTTCATAATTTATTTAGAACAAAAACTCATTTCAACATAAAATCTGCACAGGTTTGGAGAAGGCTGTGTGTAGTTATACATGTAACAAACTATTAAAGACATCTCTTCTCTTGATAAGTTACACATTCACTTGGATGTCAATGTGAAATGTTACTGAAAGAATGCACACACATTTTCAGAGTTCATATTTTTCAGTGTTATGTCACACTAACAGATGTACAAGACCCAGTATTGTAAACCTCATTATGCAGTGCAGGAAGCACCAGTGGTGTCTGTATTTTACCAAGTATTTCCCATATTAAGAATATTTTGAGCGAACAATGTAGATCAGAATTTTATATTGTATAGTAATTTTCTCTGCTTGTGGAGCCAGGACAGCATGCTCAGTATAGTGACGAGGTGATAGACTGGACGATCTGGGGTTCAATTCCTGACAGAACCAAGAGATTTGTCTCTTTGCCAAACTGGCTCTGGGACTACCTTGCCCTCCTATTCAATGGATACAGTGAAGCCGCTGGAGGTAATACTGACCACTCACCTCTGCCTAGTGCTGAGGTTAAGAAGGACTTGAGCGATTCCCACTCCCTGTATATTCCTTAATGGCATGCACAGGGACAATATTACTCTTCACCTTTTATAATTGTTTTGCAGTTTCATGTAAATTTGGACTGCACTTGGCCAATATGAATTAAAAACATGAAATGTACTTCTGAAAACAATATCGTGACATACTACCCACATGCAGTGTTCCAAGCACACAGTACTGGAGTTACAATGAAGCATGGGCTAAACTGGGAAAAAATTCTACCCTTCATAGCCCGTGGCAGTTTTGATACTAATGTGGGAGGGAGAATTTTTTATATACAGTATGTTACACAATAAAGTTGGCAAATTAAGGCCCTTAAATGGTGGTGAGATAAATCAATGTCTACCTCTTTCATTGAAGAATTTTCAGAGTTTAACAGTGACAGGAGTAAATTGTCGAAATGTTTACTGTCTTTGACTACTGCAAAGCTACAACAAATTCTCAAGCCAGTAGTAATGCATCACAAATTCTGTGACAATGGAGTTATGGATATTCAGAGTTGCATCTGTGGATGTGTGACACAGAGTTTTGATGTCCAATGACGATGCTCACAGCAACGTGACTAACTGGTGGGAACAACTCGCAGTGTAAGCTTTCAGTGTAAGTATGCTGTGCATTACAACTTCTGTTTATTACCTTTGAAGTGCACTAATAACGATGCCTTTAAAGTTTAATTAGAATGCAGATATTCACTTCATTTATTATTCCTGCAACAGCAGTGACTCCCTAAGTGCTGTTGAAGGATATCAACAATTCCCAGAAAGGGCAGCTTCAAGTAGAGGGTGTTTCAGTGCTGGTGCAAAGTAAGACTTTCATTCCACAGAATGTCCTCAGGGTCAGCATGAACTTCAAAACACCACACACCACTGTTCAAATAACAACACTTTCCACACCGGCACTAATTACTGTTGGAAATAATATTCTGTGGCATATTACAAGGTAATATTGTATGTGTGTAGTCTCTTAATACAAGTTTCAGTCAGAAAGTAAGTTCACATGGCATATAATTTAATTAATAACAAGTATGTAACCTACAATGATTGTGATTATATCAGGGGAATTTGTTGCTGAGGGATTATTATCTATTTCTGGTGCTGAAGCAAAATCTCAGTGTCCAGAAATGTAAAGATGACACCAAAGTGGACACAGCTGTGACACAATACCTGCTGTTTACAGGAAATATAGAGCTTGTGCCATGATATTAAGAATGTCTCAACTGTGTTGGAGATTATGTGGAAAAGCAGTGGGATAGCAGTACAATTAACCTTTTGACGCCTAATGTCAACTATAGTTGACGTACCGCACCGCTAACCTCTAAAGTTGCATTTTATATATTTATTCAACAAATATAGGTACTGAATATTTTAGACATGGTATATACTCTCTGTTTTTTTCTCTTCAAAATGCAGTTTGTTTCATAATTCTAACGTATTTGGTTCCTGTATTATTCACATTTTATATACAGGGTGTGCTAAAATTAGAAAAATAATTCCAGCACCAAAAGGTTAAATATGCACCATTTGTAACACAGCTGAAAGTAACCAAAAAAACATCCATACTGACCTTATTTCTGACAGACAGTGGTACAACTTTGCTTACATATGCAATATTATCTGTACAACCTTGTTTCGTGTATATTTACATAATAACAATCTGTGGTTATGATGTCAATGTAAACGTAACAAAGGTGCATTAAAAGACTCACACATACAGTATTAGTAATTGTTCTTATTCATATCCTAACTGTGAATATGCATAACTCAGTAACCTTCACAAATGGGACACACGATTACTGCTGTTGCCAACCAACTGGCAAGGTAACATTTCCTTTATTTTTTTTTAAATTCCATCTGTAATTTATATTTTACTCATTTCATTGTCACTAGTTACTTCGTATGTAAAGGTAGTTCTTGATTTGTGTGGTTTTGATTCCCACAAATAAGGACTTACATGACTGATTGATTTAGGCATGTTTTCAATTCAGACAGACAAAAATTCATTTTATATGCCTTGAAACAAATCCTCTAAATGTAACATGAAAAATTCTGGCAGCTCTGTGGATAAAACACTCCACTTTGTAGAAGTACAGGAGGCTCACAACCTGCTGCCAGCTGCACACAAATGTGGGCACCTCATCGCAGTTTACTTACCACTGGTATCTGCCTGTAGGAACAGCCTGATACCAGTGAGCAATGACTATGAGGGAGGGGACATTCCATGCTTTGTAAACTCCTGTGCCCTTCCACTATGTCAATCAACAATTCCACTACTCCTCCACAAACACTAGTGCTAAGAAATGTAGGAGGTTGGGGGAAATACACTGCACTATGCTGATCTTACTCTTGGCACAGCAGATGATGATAACCCTGACAAAAGCACAACTCAAAAGTTGCTCCATATGTGTGAGCAGCAATCAGCTGTTACACCACAATGTACAAGGGGAAGGTGAAGCACATGACCTGGTAACTTGTCTTAAATGAAACCTCACCCATATTTTAAATTGTTGTGTAATGTGGCACTTGTACTGCAGTCTGTATCTGAATTTGAAATTTGCAGTATGGAGGGGAGGCTAATGTAGGAAGATGCTTGCCCCAGCCTGGACATTTCAGTTATTTTATGCCAGGAAATGGTTCTCATTTTTTGTTAATTTGGTTTACACATTAATTTTCAGGAACATATCAACCATGTAAAACCAAAACTACCCAAAATTATGACTCCATGTTGTGAACTTGACAGAAACTTGCTTATATTTATTCATATAGTCTCATAATTACAATGAAAACACTTCCCCTGAAGTGCCAGTGATTAAAATTTCCTCACCAAATGGAGTGATAATGAAACTCGGATACAATCATGAATCAATTCCTTCGGTCAACAGTGTGATTTTTGGATCACAAAACCAATATATAGACAGTACAGTATATAATCACTATTAAAAGTGCAATAGTTTGTAGAAGTTCCACATACGATTAGGCACAAATATGGACCAAGAGAGTTAAATGTAACAGATAACTGAAAATATCTGTATGATTTGAGTAATTTTTAGGCTACATTTTCTGTGCTTTGCAGAATACTGTTGCATAGTTTTATGCTATGCATTACACAGTGAAATTCCCCTCCAAGGGACAATGAATTTTAACATGAAACTAAGGAATGGGCCAATGGGTGTGGGATCACAGAAACTGAACACAAAATCATGGATTGAAAGAAAGTTGTCTTAAAATATTACTCTGGAATAAGTTTAAACATAATTACAACATAAATACAGATTGCTACTTTTACCCTTTAGAGGACAGTGTTTAGGTGCAGACTTTAAGCTTCCCAGTTTTGGTTTTTATGGCACCCTTCAATGTACGAAGTGCAGAATTCAGGAACTGAGCTCTCTTATTATACTTTTCACGCTGCAAGTGTAAGGTTTAAATAAAAACTGAGTATTTTTAAGAATGAATCCATTTATTGGTACAGGAAGTTTTGATAATCAGTATGTATTAGTCTACTGTTTGGCATTTGTTTATAATTCTATTATTTTCACCTCTTTCACTTTGATATAAGAAAAGAATTTCATATGCAGCTGGTGTCTGAAGGATATGACAAACAGTGACTGGCGGTCTGTAGTAACAAATCCCAACTACTTCCATATGTTTTGGTTATGTAATAGAAAAATAGGTCTTTATCTTATGTTTATTGAACCGTGCATCATCTTGATAGTTGAATAAAGACAGACCAACTTGATGTCACTTGCTTTATTATTTCATTTACTGCTCAACGTGTATGGATGTATTAACATCTGAAACATGCTCAGCAGTAAATAATGAAATAATAAAGAAAGTGACATCAAGTTGGTCCCTCTTTATTCAAGGTCTTTATCTGTTTTTATGTGCTCAACATTCAACCACCAAGCCACACTCCATCTGCATCTTTTGCAGCTGAAAGTAAAATGATGGACAACTGACAAAGTTCAATTCTTAGATTTCACTTTTGTATCTTTTCGTCCCTTATCCTTATTATACAGCGAATGAGAAATGTCACTTCCATCAGCTGCTTTCCTTATTCATTAAATTCATGCAGTGCATCAATATATGCCCACTGAATGATTGTGACTATTTCTTTTGATGTCTCTTTTAGCTGTATGTTCACTTTTGGACAAAACAGACTGAAACTAAGCTGTATGCTTTAATATAAACTTCAAATGAGACATGATACATATAATAGCATTTGGACTTACCATCAGCTGATTCTTCTTTTTTGATTTCATCTGGAACTGATGTGTCCATTGTTTCAACCTTACTTTCTTCTGCACCTTCATCTTCCTTCTTATCATCTGTTTCCTTTTGCTCTTCTTCATCAGCTGTCTTCTTTGCTTCATTATCTTTGGCTTCTTCACTAGGAGCTGGTTCTTCTGTAGACACCTCAAGTGAAGCCTACAAGAGTAAACATTACTTACTTTTCCAAATCCCAGGCTGTTGTAGGCAGATAAATATATTGGAGCAGTCTTAAAACCAGCTGTAAAGGGTAGTTATGTGGAGGGAGTATCTCATGTATATGTGCAATGTGATGTAACAGCACATCCCAGGCCAGTTCCAACACTCACCACATATACAGCAATCATATATACATAATTATTCTTGAGTTATGACAGAGTGTGAAGAAAACAGAACTGTTTTTCGAACTGTAAGACACACAATAAGAGCAGTGGACATAGCAGGAGTTTTTATTTCTTCTTTACAATTCATGTTCCAAAAATACCAGTGTGGAGCTGCTTAATAGTAAGTTACAATCAAGATGCAAGCAAAAACACACAAATCTCTTGAACATGTCCATTATTGCTGCCCAGTTTTAAACAAAATTAGAATGTGAGTATTCATGTCTTCTGGGATATGATACTGTGTCACTGGATGACTGCTTGTGGGAATTTTAAATGAACACAGTGTGTTCACCTTGAAGGGTGAAGTGGTCCATAAGAATGTGTTGGAATCCTGAAACTTCCTAATATGAAGTTTCATGAAAATCAGCTTAATAATCCCTAAGCTGCTACATGCAGACAAACACAGTAAAGGTAAGAGCATGCTTTGCATTCTATTTGTTGTGCCAGTAGCAAAAAACTGCATAACAGTGCCAATATGTTACAGGATTTTCTGATGATAAATCCATCTGTGTAACTTCATTTCCTTAACTCTATCACCTTGAAAAAGAATTTTAAGTCTCCCAATTGTACAGGGCTGGCAGCAACAGGTCAGTTCACTGGTTAGGACTAACTGCAGAACGAAAGCAACACTTGGCCATTTGCATGACACACATAATCACAATAACATGAAACTCAACCAGTACAGGTTTAATGCCTTAAGAAGTTTACAAGCAAGTGCTTTTAAGTAGTCTCCTTTGAATATATGTTATTCAGGTTCTTTAAACAGTGAACAATTTTGGGTGGGAGGAATATATGATATTCAAATTTGGGCACGTATGAAAATAAAAGTTGCCCACGTGGACCGAACAGTTGAAGTTTACCATTCCATGCAGTCTTATATTAGTATACATCTTTTTAGTTGTACCAACTAAATGTACAATGTGTGTTCTTTACATACATTTATTGTATTTCTCCTACGTGTTTCAGTGTCATATGCACCATCATCAGGGAGAACTAATATGCCATTTACTTAAAATCAAGTACTGTTATAAGGCTGTTAAATATACAGTGCATTCGGAAAGTCGCCGTGCACTTAGGCTACGGCAGTGTACAGTTGAAATGTGATGGCACACGACGCACGGGAGGGGAAGTTCAGGCCTGCATAGACGCTCGTGGACATCACTTCCAGCACTTTTTATAAGTGCACAGCGACTTTCCGAACTTCGTCTCCCGTGCGTCACCGTGTGCCATCACATTTCAACTGGACTCTACCACAGCCTACGTGCACGGCGACTTTCCGAACGCACTGTATTTTCTATAGCTGTTACATTGTAAACATATTATAAAAGTTATAACTTTACATATGTTGCAGTTATAATAGTTGTACAATATTTAAAACTGTAGATGTGGCACCACTGTACTGTTTATTAAACAACCTTGATAATAAATGATTAAAATTTCCTTATACAATTAAACATATGTATAAAGTTGGCTGTTTTGTTATTGTTTATCGAGGTATTTTCAATGCTCTGACAATATATGTTCATCTTTCATTCTTAAAATATGTACTGCATTCACAGATGTAAGCCAGGTACAAAGATCCAATGGGCTACTCAATTATTATATCAACCACTGCACATATATAAAATTTATAAAATTTACACATTAAAACATTAAAACACTCTGACATGTTTCGGTCCTAGGACCATCATCAGGGAGCTATATCGTCCTTGCTAAAGTCACACTATAAAAAGTCACATTAATTTCGCTGTACCAGTTGGGTATTGTGGCAGCATGCCGTGTTGTGT